>Ga0209324_10001437_pt1 | contig 16420 bp, 11 predicted proteins | sample Rifsed19ft3_FD_184015 | JGI IMG/M metagenome (GOLD analysis project Ga0209324, IMG submission 184015) | Soil microbial communities from Rifle, Colorado, USA - sediment 19ft 3 (version 2) | ecosystem: Environmental > Terrestrial > Deep subsurface > Rock core/Sediment | place: Rifle, Colorado...
GAAGGAATTAAGGACACAGGGTATAAATGCGCCCCTAATCGGCGGTGATATCCTTTATACAGACCACTTCCTTAAAGACGGCGGCGAGATTGTTGCAGGCAGCATGCTTTATGCGGGTTTTTTCCCGGGGGATAAGTCGCCGCTTGTTTCAAGATTTGTTTCAGAATATAAGAAAAAGACAGGAAAGGAGCCGGGACTATATCCGGCGATTGCCTATGATTCGTTCATGCTCATAGCAGAGGCGATAAAGCAGGCCAAAACACCCGAACCCTCCAGGGTAATGGAGGCGCTGGCAGGCATGAAGGATATGGAGGGTGTAACAGGGAAGATTTCCATGGATAAGGACGGCGAGGCAATTAAAAAGCCCTACATACTCCGTGCAGTTAAAAAAGGGGGCGCTGTGAAGTTTGAGTTGGTGGAAAGATGACAATGAAGAAGGCTGGAAAAAGTCTCAAAATTCAAGAAATTAAAAAAAATTCACAAAAAAAACTTGACAACAACTTTTAAAGTTGTTATAGAAGCACAGTCTTTTTATCTACTTGGTGAAGTAATGGGCGAGCAGGAAAATTATTACAGCGAGGTTTACAACAAGTCCGATAAATATGACGTAGTCAACAGGTTTTGGCTGCCAGTTTTTAAACATGGAAGAATTATAGAACCATAAGAACATATTGTCAAATCAAAATTTATGCGAGGTTAAGATGCAGGAAGAAAAAACAGGCAAGTCAGGACCAGCCCTATTTGCAGTAGTAGTGGTTGCCACACTGATATTTATTTACTGGTTTATTACCAAGCATTGATGATAAGCGCCCCTTTGGGGGATATGTTTACTGTGCGGCGTTTTCAGTATAAAACAGACTTATTAGGTCTGTTTTTTAAATAATAAAGAGGGGGAGGAAAAGGCTTTATGAAGTCGATTGTAAGTTTTGTTGTTGCCTTAGCAGCCATGGCTGTATTTTTTCTCTTGCTCGATGTCGCCCTTTTTAATGCTCAGGGGTTATCGCTGATATTTAAAGGGTAGTTGTTTTAGCTTTGGAAGCACTGTTTTTGGTTGCTGCATAATCAAATTGACTGCAAAGGAGTAGATGATATGAGATTATCTTCTGTAGTTAACAGGGAAATCCCGATAGCAAAAAGGTGGTCTTTGACAGCCCTGTTCCTTTCGTTTTTCCTGTTTGCCCTTCCTGTGGTAAAGCCGGCAGATTTCTTTCCAGCCGGGCCAGCCGGGATAGATACTGTATATGCCTCAGAAGAGGCTGCTAAGCCTGCAACACCAGCGGCTGAAGGAGAGGCAAAGGCAGCCCAGCCTGAAGAAAAAAAGAAAGAATATCCGCCTGCCCCTAAGCTCAAGGAAAGCGATTATCCGCAGGTGAAGTATATAAACGGCAGGATTATGACGTGGATGGCGGCCCAGCTTCATCTGTGGTTTGCCGCATTCGTCCTTGCAGTCCCGATTTTTGTCTTTATCATCGAAGCCATAGGCATGGCTACAAAGGACAAGAGGTATGATAAACTGGCCTATGAATTTATTAAAGTAAGTCTGACCGCATATTCCATTACAGCCGTGTTTGGCGGCCTCCTTCTCTTTACACTCATTGTTTTCTATCCGGATTTCATGAAATATATGGCAAATATCTTCAGTCCCACCTTCCTTGCCTATGCGCTGCTCTTCTTTGCAGAGAGCGCATGCCTCTATATCTATTACTACGGCTGGCATGCTATGGAAACAGGCTTCGGCAAATGGGCGCATCTTACAGTAGGATGGATGCTGAATGTGGTGGGCACAATGCTTATGTTCTTTGCCAACGCATGGGTTACCTTTATGATGAGCCCGCACGGCGTAGATGCCAATGGCGTGTTTGAGGGTAATCTGTGGGCTGCGATACATAACCACCTCTGGAATCCCATAAACCTCCACAGGGTAATTGCCAATGTGGCCTACGGAGGCTCTGTTGTGGGCGCATATGCAGCGTATAAGTTTCTAAGCGCCAGGACCCAGGAGGACAGGGCACACTACGACTGGATGGGCTATACGGCAAACTTCATTGCCATAGCTGCGCTCCTTCCCCTTCCGTTTGCAGGTTACTGGCTTATTGCAGAGATATATGCCTACAGCCAGCAGATGGGCATAACAGCAATGGGCGGTGTGTTTGCATGGCTGTTCATTACCCAGGCGGTCCTTATCGGCGCACTGTTCCTTTCTGCCAATTACTATCTGTGGTGCGGTATGGAAAGGAGCAAGGGGGCTGTGAAGTATACAAAATATATAAAGTATATAGCCTTTGTCATAGTAACATGCTTCCTTGTATGGTTTACCCCGCATACCTTGATTCTGACACCGGGTGAACTTAAGGCCCTCGGCGGCCCATACCATAAATATCTTGGGCCGCTCGGCATCATGCCTGCCAAAAATACGGCTGTTAATATAATGCTGCTCTTTACCTTCCTTAGCTTTATGCTGTACCAGCGCTGCAATAAGATACCGACAGTATCATGGGCATCCATAGGCAATGCCTTGCAGATAGCCATATTCGTTACAGCGATAATAAATATCGGCATACTCGGTATCTATTATGGTTATTTCACCAATACTGTATACAAGGTTGCATCATCTGTTCTCCAGGTTGCATCCACCCTTTCAGTAATTATACTTTGCACTGTCATAAATATATTCATGTACAAGGGCGCGAAGGAGGTTGCTCCGCTGCAGTGGGGAAAGATGCCTGACAGAAGCCAGTATGCACTGTTCCTGCTTGCTGTATCATTCACCTGGCTTATGGGTTTAATGGGTTATATAAGGTCTGCATTGAGGCAGCACTGGCATGTTTATACTGTATTCAGGGATAGCTCGCCTGATGCCTATACGCCAACCATAGGATATGCAGCCAATGTTGTTACCGTGGCAACCATATTATTCATGGCCTTTGTTATATTTATATTCTGGCTTAGCACCCTTAGCGGGAAAAAGGAAGCAGCACACCGTTAAGGGCTTCCATAAGACAAGATTTTTAACAGGGGGGTTAATAAAAAATGAAAAATTTTCTCAAGGTTGTTATATTCAGTGTGCTGGTGGTGGTTTTTTACACCCTTTTTGCAAATAAATACATCCCTTCAATAAAACCATCCCCCCCGCCAGCAGAGGCAAAATTAGACCTTGGGGCCATGACCATGGAGCAGTTTATACAGCTGGGAGATGCTGTATTCCACGGAAAGGGCACATGCGAGCTGTGTCATAACCCTGTGGGAGGAAGGGCGCCACTCCTGGACCAGGTGGGGAAGACAGCCGAAGAGAGGCTAAAAGATCCCCGGTATAAGGGGAAGGCAAAGACAGGCGAAGAATATATCCGGGAGTCCATGAAAGAGCCGTCTACATTTGTTGTTGCAGGTTTTGGCGTAAAAGGGACAAATGATACTCAGAGCCCGATGCCTGTTGTTACCTCAGGCGCTATTGGTCTTAAAGATTTTGAGGTTGACGCTGTGATAGCATATTTCCAGAATAAGGCAGGGGTTAATGTAACGGTGGAGCTGCCAAAAGAGGCGCCATCAGCAGGCGCTGAAGAGGCAGCCCATGTGATGGTTCCTGCCAAGACCCCTGAAGAGGTTGTAACAAAGTATGGCTGCGGTGCGTGCCATAAGGTAGCAGGACAGCAAGGCGCGCTCGGTCCAGACCTTACAAAGATAGGGGCCAAAAAGAATAAGGAATATCTGCGAAGGGCAGTAATTAACCCCGGCGCTGAAATTGCAGCAGGATTCCCTCCTGGTATGATGCCGCCGGATTTTGGGGCCAAGATGCTGGCTGGCGAGCTTGAAATGCTGGTTGATTATTTGGCGAAATCTAAATAAAGCCAGGATGAGGTTGAGGTTAAGGTTAAGGAAAAACTAAAAGGCTTTCCTCGACCTCAACCTTAGTCTTAACCTGAATTTCTATTAAGAGAGGTATAAGATGAAAATACCCAGACTTTTATTGTTTGTAATCATTGTAGCTGTTGTATACGGTATTTTTAAGGCGCCTGGGTTTTTCCTTAAACAGCCCATACCGTCAAGCCTTATACTGATGTATATGTTCTTCGTTGTGGTAACAGTCCTCCTCTGGATGACCTCTACAGAAGAAGGCATGCAGGGGCTTGTTGGTCCCATAAAGGCGCTTATTGAAGACCCCGGCAAAAAGAGATTGCGCAACATTGTTTTTGTGATTGTCCCGCTTGTAGCAGCAGGTGTAACATATGCGCAGTTAAGACCAACCTATGAGGCGCCTACGGAACTCAGGTCTATCCATCCTGCACCGCCAGCGTCTATTAAGGTTTTTAATAAGACTTTTAGTCTCCAGACCCTTGAAAATCCCTATAGAAAACTGGAAAAGGAAGACCCTGCAAAGTTTACCCAGCTTGTAAAAGAGGGCGGAGAGGTCTATTTTAAAAATTGTTTCTATTGTCATGGCGACAAATTGAACGGCAGAGGCCATTATGCACATGGCTTCAATCCACTGCCGTTAAACTTTACAGATATAGGCACCATTGCGCAGCTTCAGGAATCATTCCTCTTCTGGAGGATTTCAACAGGCGGTCCGGGTCTGCCCAAAGAGGCTGCCCCATGGATATCATCCATGCCCATCTGGGGAAATTTCTTAACAGAGGATGATGTCTGGAAGGTAATACTCTTCCTGTATAATTACACAGAATATGTGCCGAGGTCTTGGGAGAAGTAGGATTTAAGATTTAGGATGTAGGATTTAGGATTTTTAAATCATAAATCATAAATCAAAAATCATAATTAAGGATGGTCAAAAACCTATGAAGAGAAAACTCCTATTTTTATTTGCCTTAAGCATGCTGCTGATGTCAATTCCGGCATGGGCAGCCCAGGGCAATAAGGAAAACGGAAAGACGATATATGACAAGAAATGCTGGTGGTGCCACGGCGCAGAGGGCGTAGGCGACGGTCCTGCTGCCCAGTTTTTAAACCCGCCGCCAAGGGATTTTACAGCAGGCTGGTATAAGTTCAAGACCACGCCCTTTGACGAAATAACACCCGCAGATGACGATATCTTCAGGATGATAAGCGGCGGCATGAACCATATTTCTTTATGGAAGGGCATGTCAGGCACATCCATGCCTGATTGGAGCGATGTGCTAAAGGACCAGGAAAGGTGGGACCTTGTTGCATATATCAAGTCATTTGCCGGCCTGGAACAGCCTGCAAAGCCGCCAATTGATTATAAGAACCAGGTGAAATCATCCGCAGATAGCATTGAAAAGGGTAAAGAAATATTCAAAAATATGTGTTCTGAATGTCACGGGGAAGAGGGTAAGGGTGATGCCACAAAGAAATTGAAGGACGACCTTGGCTTCAGGACATGGCCGAGAAACCTTACAAAGCCGTGGACATTCAGGGTAAATAATGACCCGAAGAATATTTATACCCGTGTAAGTGTTGGTATCCCCGGGACACAGATGCCGTCCTTTGCTGACCCAGCCAGCAAAAAGACACTCTCTGAGGAGGAGAGATGGCATGTGGCAAATTATGTCGTATCTATTGGTAATGATGTAAAGAGGCCAAAGGACGATACGGTCTTAAAGGCATTGAGGCTTGAAGGGGAACTTCCTGATAAGGTTGACGACCCTAAATGGGCAGAGGCTGAGCCAACAAGTTTTTATCTCGTTCCGCAGATAATTGCAAAGGAGAGGTTCTTTACACCCACATTAGACAGCATTACTGGCAGGGCATTTTTTAATGATAAAGAGATTTCAATACTCCTTGAGTGGGACGACAGGACAAAGAGTATACCAGGCGATATGAAGGCAAAGGAGCTGTCAGAGGTGGAGGTGCTTGAGGACAGCGTGGCTATCCAGCTTCCAGTAACCATACCTGAAGAGATGGAAAAGCCGTATTTCGGCATGGGCGATTCAGCCAAGCCAGTGAACATCTGGCAGTGGAAAGGCGGAAAGACAGATGCGCCTGAGAGCGTGAAACTCCTCAATGCCAATGGTTTTGCAAAGACAGAGGCAAGAGATGCGGCAAAGGGCGGATTGAAGGCAACCGGCGCTTACAGCAACGGCACATGGCGCGTTGTCATGAAGAGGCCGCTTGCCACAGAAGAAAAAGATAAGGATATACAGTTTGTAGAAGGGAAATACACACCCATTGCATTTGCTGCATGGGACGGAACCAACGGCGAGACTGGCTCCAAGCATGTTATGACCACATGGTACTGGCTGCTGCTCAAGCCTGCAACAGGGTCATCTGTCTATATCATACCTTTAATCGTTGCGTTGGTAGTCTTCGGCGGGGAGTTTTTACTGGTAAGGTCAGCAAGGAGAAAATAAGTAGATTGTCAGAAAATGCGATGCATTTTCTGGATGAAAAGTTTAAAGAGACAGGTAATGGATAGTAAACAAGGCCCATCTTTTGGTTCAAGGATACCGAAGATGGGTTTTTTGTTTATTGCCATTCTTGTTATGGCATTTTGTGTATTATCTTTTACATCCGGCTCAACCCCTGTCCCCCAGACCGGTTCCCTCTATGTTGGAGAAAAGAAAAATGTTATCAATATCTCCACTTCTGACAGCTCTCATCTCTTAGAAATCCCAACGCAGCGTCTTGAAGATATTGCGGTTGACAATCATCGCAGCATCATCTGGGTAGGGACAAGAAAGGAGGTCATTCAATATACCTTAGAAGGCACAGAGGTTTTCAGGTATCCCCTTCGTATCCGCGACCATCCTGAAGAAGACGATGAAGAAGACAACGATGAGGGTGATGAAGGGGAAAGGGTAGCCCATATCTCCCTCAATCCCGCAGACGGTTCATTGTGGGTAGGCGCGAAGGATGAGGTTATTAGGCTTTCTTCGGATGGGTATGAGCTTCTTAATATCAGAGACATTGGTCATATTGAGGATGTATCAGTCGACATATCAGACGGCTCCTGCTGGGTTGGGCTAAAAGATAAAGCCATCAAATATTCTCCGGAAGGCGCACCACTTATTAGCTTTAACATGGAAAGCGGCAATAAGGTCCAGGCCTTTGCCGCAGAGCCCATTCTGCACGGCATCTGGATAGGCTCTAAAAAAGGGCTTATAAAGATCAATAAAGATGGTATCGAGGAATTCCGCACAGAAGAGCTATCGGATATACAGGACATAAAGATAGATATTAGAGATGCGTCTGCATGGATGGTTACGAAGAAACAGGTTTATAAATATAACAGCGCAGGAGACAAGCTCTTCTATCTCAGACCGTGCGCAGAGGATGATGATGATGAATATGATAAAAAAGATAAAGGCTCTAATCATAAGGACGACCATAAGGGGAGTAAGAGTAGTCATGACGATGACCACGATGATGACTCAAAATGTGAAGGCAACCTCGTCACCCTTGCTGTAGATTCATCTGACAGCACAGGCTATGTTGCATGGAAAAAAAGTATACTCAAATTAAGTAAGACAGGGGAATCTCTCCTGTGGTTGAAGGGATTTAAGCAAATAAAGGCTCTGGATATAAGTCTTCCTAAGCTTGGGATAGATATAACGGAACCCCTGGATGGGGCTATTGTTAATACCCCTTCCATTACAGTCAAGGGGACAGTAACCGACCTTGCGGCCAGAGTTATAGTAAATGGCCTTGAGGCCTCTGTAGCAGGCAATGCCTTCCAAATCGATAATGTCCAGTTAAACCCCGGCCCTAACACCATCACAGCAACTGCTGCCAATATCTCAGGCATCAGTGTCTCAGATAGTATAACCGTCACATACCAACCTCCCATTAGCATCCGGATACTTTCCCCTCAAGACAGCGCCATCTTTTCCACGTCTCTTGTAGATGTTACAGGAACTGTGAGCGATTCGTCTGCCTCTGTAGAGGTTAATGGTTCTCCTGCCTCTGTAATAGGTAATACCTTTCAGATTCAGGGTCTCCAGTTAAACCCTGGGATTAATGTTATCACAGCCACAGCCACCCTATCCGGTGTTAGTGTTTCAGATAGCATCGTGGTTACATACGAGCCGCCTCCGCCCCTTACCATTGACATTAACGCTCCTTTGGATGGAGCTGCCTTTTCCATCTCCCGTATAGATGTCACAGGGAGTGTGAGCGATTCATCCGCCTCTGTGACGGTCAATGGAATCACAGCCGCTGTCTCCGGGAATACCTTTACAGCCGCAGGTATCCCCATAACCCCTGGTGAGAACACTATCACAGCAATAACCGCAGATAAAACAGGCAGAACTGCGTCAGATACGGTAAAGGTTAATTACACATGGATGAATGTATCAATTACATATCCGATGGATGGAGATATACTTGACGCCACTCCTATAGATGTGGAAGGTGTTGTAAGCGATCCATCTGCCCATGTAGAGGTAAGTGGCCGTGAGGCAGAGGTAACAGGCGATGGCAGTTTTATCGCCTATGGTGTCAGGCTCTATGAAGGTCAAAATCAAATCACTGCCCAGGCAAGTAATGCGATTAGTCAAACAGATGAGGATACTCTTCAGGTTACTTATGAGCCGCCTCCGGCGCCGCTCAGTGTAAGTCTGCTTGCGCCGGAGAACGGCGCAAGCATAGAAACTCCGTATTTTAAGGTTACTGGAGTTGTCACCGACCCTAACGCTACTGTCCTTGTCAACGATACCATAGCAAGTGTGGATGAGAACGGTTTTTACACTGCATCTGTTTATACCTGCGATGAACAAATGCCGGGAGAAGGGGTGACAAGGGGATACTGGTATTGCGACCTGACTGTCTCAGCATACTCAAAGGATGGGCAGACTATAAGCAGCGCTGTCAGCAGCTACACCTACATCCCATCAGATGACCCCTTAACCGTCAAGATTACAGACCCGGCTCAAAACCAGATAGTCACTTATTCACCATATGAGATCCAGGGAGAGCTTCACGATGTCCTCTCATCAGTAGCTGCTGCCACAATTACGGTGAATAGCATTCCATCAGGCGCATACGGCATAGGTGAGAATAGCTTCTCTGCATCTACTACCTTAAATGATGGACTGAATTATATAACCGTCCGTGTCACAAATGCAGTGGGACACGATGCCTTTGATACTATCAAGGTTATCTATGAACCGACTGACAAGCCCCTTGGTATTTCAATATACTCGCCCCTTGAGCAAGCAATTGTCAACTATTCACCAATCACTGTCTTTGGCGGGGTAACCCACAGCGCTGCCGAGGTGGATGTAAACGGGGTGTTTGCGGATGTTGATAAAGACTTTAGGGGCTTTAAAGCTGTCTCCATTCCCCTTTCCCCCGGAGAGAATATCATCACAGCCGCAGTGTGGATACCAACTGAGGAGACTGCCACAGACAGCAGAATAGTCATATACGATCCAAGTTATCCGTCACCGCCCGCGCCGATATTAAGCCCCCTTCCTGAATATTCACAGGGTTCGGTAGAGGTCTCAGGTCTCGCTACCCCTGGTTACAAGGTGGATATATTTGCCAATGGCACAAGCATAGCTGTAGTATATGCCAATTCTAATGGCCTCTTTAAGGCAGCGCTGTCCCTCCCGGATGAAGGCCCAAACCATATCTTTGCCAGGGCCGTTGACATCTATGGAAATAAGAGCAACCTCTCCAACGAGGAAGTAGTGATAAGGGATAGGACAGAACCGCATATAAAGAATGCCTATATTGTCTATGATAATTTTAGTATGGACTGGCTGGGGCTTGCTGCCTCAAGCGTTAGGATAGCCGGTGAGACTGAAGCATTGGCAAAAGTGGAGGTTACTGTAGATAACCATGCTGATTATAAGTATAACCTGACAGCCGATAATCAGGGCCGATTTTCCATAAATACCCATATTAGCATGGGCTACCACTCCATGTTTATCAAGACAACCGATAGTGTGGGAAATACAGCTCAGTATAGCGATTCTTACCCGATTCATCCGTTCAATACAGCTTCGCCTCCACAACCTATAATAGATCCGTTACCGAGCCCAATCAATGAGACAAGTATTGCCATAGAGGGTAATGCCTATGCCGGCTTTTATGTGCAGGTCTACAGGAACAATGAACTTATGGGTGCTGTACAGGCTGACAATAGAGGACGGTTTAGATTGGAAGGGGTAAGTCTTGCCCCTGGAGAAAACATCATCAAGGTAAGGCAAATAGAACAAACGCTCCATTGGCCAATTGGATATATTGATATTACAGAGGCTTATTCCAATGAAGTGGTTGTGGATGTCATCTCAGGGACACCCATCAGGCCGAATGTAAAGATAGACTTCCCTGTAAACGGTGCGGTTACCGATGCTGAATTCCTGCCATTAAGGGGCACAATAGATGCCCCTGATGCAACATTGCGGCTGAATGGCTATTATTATAACTATAACGGCTATGCCACAGCAGCAAATGGCAGGTTTTTGAGCAATCATAAGATACCCCTTGTTCCTGGTGAGAACACCTTATGGGTAGAGGCCGCCTCCCCAGACGGCTCAAGAGGCGTGGACAAGATAACCGTATATTCCAAAAAAGATAGCCAGGTTCCCTCGGTAAATATAACAAGCCATGGGGAAGGAGAAGAGGTCTACGACCAATATATAACAATCTCAGGTACCATGGCAGATTCAGCGCAAAATGTTATAACAAACGAATCCGAGGCGGCCATGGCTAATGGTGCATTTGAATCCAGTATAAATATCTTCAGCAGCTATGTCTACAATCCTTACGGATACGAGAGGATGCTCACTGCCTGGGCCGTGGATGCAAATGGCAGCATCGGCCATCACCATATCCCATTTAGATACAAATACATCCCAGCGCCAACCCTTTCCATCATCTCCCCTCTAAGCGGCGAGACATTAGGCGCATCGCCTGTCGCAGTAACAGGAACAGTCACCGATGCCTCATCAGTAGAAATAAACGGTGTCCCTGCTATAATAGATAACAATACATTCACTGCGCAGATAAATCTTAAAGAAGGACAGAATGCCATAACAGCAATTGCCAAAAACACAGTCAAGGCCTCCACAAGCGCCATAAATATTACCTACAGCCCAGGCACAACCGTCACCCTTGAGTCCATTGCCATAGAGCCGTCAACCTCAACCGTGCCGATTGGAGGCACCATTCAGATGAGCGTCACAGGCACATACAGCAATGGAGAAAAGATAGACCTTACCCGCGCCTCTGTCTGGACAAGCAGCGATACCAATACCATTACAGTAAATAACGGTCTCATCACAGGTCAACAAATGGGCAGCGCTGCCATAACCGCCGCATACCAAGGACTTACAGCAAGCAGCGCCATAACCGTTGGTCAACCCACACTCAAAACCATCATTATAGCCTACGAATGGCAAACCCCGGACGGCGCAACAACATGGTTTACAGACAACCCTGAAATACAAAAAGGAGAGACCTTGCAGCTCAAGGCCTTTGGCCAATACACAGACGGAAACCTCTATACCCTGAGCATGATGCCTGGACAATTGACATGGACCAGCAGCAGCCCGGACATTGCAGCCATAGCTCCAAACGGCCTGTCAACAGGGATAACAAAAGGCGCTGCTGCAATTACAGCAACCCATGAGTACGGGGGAGCTACAGTTACCGGCGCTACAACCCTTACCGTAGAGCCGGCGCCTGTGTATATCTTTATCACCTCTCCAACCGACAACAGCACAACAAACAAAACAGAAATAACCATCACGGGAACAGTCATAACACAGGCAAATGAAGTAGGCATAACCGTAAATGGAATAATTGCAAATGTCTATGCCAATCAATTTACGGCAAACCATGTGCCATTAGCAGAAGGAAATAATGTAATAACTGCCACGGCAATCGACAGCAATGGCGCTACTGCAGAGGCAAGAATCACAGTTACAGTCTTGCCATCAGCCAACTACATAAGGCTTACATCAAACATAGAATCAGGAATAGCACCATTGGAGGCGACCCTGACAGTGGACAGCTCCATACCACTAAATGACACCAGCACCTCCCTTACATACACAAACCCTGCCAATATAGAAGTATTAAGCGCAACACCAGAGGAATACAAGGTAAGGATAAATGCAGAGGGGATATATCAATTCACAGTCAATGCAACAAATGAACAGGGCAACGCCTATTCAGATACAATTGCAATAACAGTGCTGAATAGAGAAACGATGGATGCTCTGCTGCAAGGCAAGTGGGAGGGGATGAAGGGGGCGCTGATGGGTGGGGATATAGAAACAGCCCTTACATACTTTGTAGATGCGAGTAAAGATAATTACAGGCAGATATTTACAGAGCTTGGCAGTGACACGCTCAATTCCATATTCTCCGCTGTAACTGAGCTTAAGCTATACACCGCTTATGGACGGCTTGCAGGGTGTGGTGCTATTAGGGTTGAAGCTGGAGGAACATATTCATATCCAGTAACTTTTATTTTGGATGAGAATGGGATATGGAAGATTTTGGGGCTTTAAACATGACAAGGAGTAACAATATGAAAATAAAACTTGCGGTTGTGCTATTACTATCAATATTTATAAGTTCTATTCATGGGGTAGCATACGGTGCAGAAGATAGGTCGATAATCCCCTCAAAGGAGGAAGTTCAACCTATCCTTCAAGCTATATGGAAAGAGATGACAACAGCCCTTGCAAAGGGGGATATAGAGAAAGCCCTTACATACTTTGCAGATGCAAGTAAAGACAGGTATAGAAGGGAATTTACTAACCCTGAAAGTATTAAATCAATATTAAGTGTTAAGGAGATTAAACTATACTCTGTCGATGAGCGACTTGCAAACTGTGGAGCTATTCGCATAGAGGCTGGAGGGACATACTCTTACCCTGTCACCTTTGTTCGGTATGAAAATGGTATATGGAATATTTTGGGATTTTAATGGAGAATTATAAAATGGATAGATACGTCTAATAAATGAGGAATAACCATTTGAGAATAAAATATGCGCCTTTTTTAATAGTCTTATGCTTTTTGACCACCGGCTGTTATGCAACGATAACAGGTGCAGTCGTAAATGCAGAGACAGGTGAGCCTGTAGAAGGGGCGGTGGTGCTGGTGGAATGGACAGTTACAAAGGGGCTGGGATTGACTTATACAAAATCACATGAGGTTATTGAGGTTATAACAGACAAAGATGGTAAAGCCACTATCTCTGGTGTTTTCAATCCCTTTGTCAACCCTCCCCATGTGACTATTTACAAAAAGGGCTATGTAGCATGGAATAATGAATACATTTTTCCAGATTATAAACACAGAGAAGATTTTAAGTGGAAAGATGGCGTAGTAGTAAGAATGGAGAGATTTAAAGAAGGATATTCGTATAATGACCATATTTCATTCATTCACGATGCGATTCGTTTAGGACTTGGTGAGAAAAAATTAATTTTAAAAGCCATAGATTGGGAAGAAGAAAAAGCTTTTAAAGAAAGAGAAAAGCGATTTAAATAGGGAGATTACTATGATGTTCAGAAGAACTATTTACTTTAGCATCTTATTCCTATTAATAATATGTGTGGCTAAAAACACTGATGCCTATGACGACGAAGTTACACACCCTAAAATTACTGAACAAGCAATCAATTATTCACAAATAGAACAATATATTAAAAATAACTTAGGTTTTACAGGCGGTTTAAAAACAAAATTTCCTTCGAATAGCGAAAAGAATATTATATATTGGCTCCGAAAAGGCTCCACCGCTGAAGACTCCCCCATGTGCCGTGCCTCCAATCATTTCCATAATCCTTTGCTTCCTTGGGATCAGTCTTATATGAGTGATGATACAACAATTCTGGGATCATTAATCAGAACCTACTGCAACCTGACAGGCTGGCCATATTCAGATAGAAAATCCAGTGTGACGTGGGGGACGGGGTATCTAAGTCCTTCACCAGATGGTTCTAAAATAACCATGAGCAATCAAGAATGGAGTTGGAATAATGCAAGGAGTTATTATTACCTTGCTCTTACCAGTGCCTCTAATAATGATAGAGAGACCTATTTTGCTAAAACCTTTCAGGTACTTGGTCAGGTGTTGCACCTGATAGAGGATGGGGCTCAGCCTGCGCATGTGAGGAATGATTTTATATCCCACACTTATTTTTTGAAGATTAGTTCTATAAATTTTACCAAATGGTTTGGCAGCCGGTTTGAAGAATATGTAAAAACCAATCCAGGTCTTGTAACCAGCGCACAGCCCGTTTCTCCAACCTTTACCAATCCCCGACTCACAGACTTTTGGGATACAGACCAATACACATACCAATACGATGGGAGTTTCCCCTTAACCAGTAAATCACTTGGTATTACAGAATTCACCAACGCCAATTACTTCAGTGACTTTACCATCCCCAACAACAATCCAGACCCTCTCCATGTCTTTCCTTATCCAATGGTCAATAATGTAAATACTCAGATATGCGAGGATTACGCACCTGGCTCAACAGAGATAAGGAAATACATAAGCAGAAAGTCCAACAGTGACTGTCCTCCGATAACAGAGGCAAGGACAGCGGATCATTTTGCCTCCGTCAGTATTTTGAATGTGGAATCTATGATAACCGATGAAAACATTCATCGCCTGAGACTTGAACTCGACGACAATGTTCACAATACCTATGCCAAAGAACTCCTCCCCCGTGCCGTTGGCTACTCGGCAGGGCTCATAAACTACTTCTTCCGTGGCCAGATAGGCGTAAAGATTGCACAGGGTGGTATTACGGTCACGAACATCAATACCGAGACGATGGAGTCTTATATTGACACAGCCACAGGCCAGACTATTGGAAACATATCAATCTACTACGATGATACAAACTCCATTCGCCGTCTCCTTACCTCCTATGACCTCTCAGCTCCTTTGGCACCTGGTCAGGAGGTCTTCATTCCCTTCACCGAGCCCAATAACAATATAAGACCCGGTAAATACATAGTAGTCTTCCGGGGTAAACTCGGAAATGAAGAAGACTCTGTTATTGGAAAAGTGACCTCACCATCAATAAATATATACTATGCATCTAAAAGGAATGATATCTATAAAATCTACAAAATGGATACCGATGGAAACAATCAAACCATCGTTTATGACAATACCAACCTCAGCATACAGATTGGCAAACTTGTCCCTTCCCCTGACGGAAAAACCCTTGCCTTTACTGTTTCAGGACCTCAGATATACCTTTTAGGCCTTACAGATGGGAGTCTAAGGAAACTCGCCGATGGAGAATGGCCCAGCTGGTCTCCAGATGGGAAAAAGATAGCATTCCAGAGGGAGACAGGGCAATACCTACCCTCCTACGGAGATGTAGAGTTATTTATTCAAGATATAGAAACTGGCATAGAGACCCAGCTTACGAATATCTCTGGTTCTTCCTACAGTGGGCAGCCTGCCTGGTCTCCTGATGGAAATAGCATTGCCTATATGAAATTTGACCCATATGATACAGAGTGCCTCAGCTCCACTTACTATATCATCTACCGTATAGATCCATCGGGCAATGCAATAGGCCCTGTAACCTGTCATAAAGCGGGAGAGCCTTATCTGGATAGCGCCCCAGCATGGAGCCCCGACGGTCAGAGTATCGGCTTTACGCGGCGAAGGTACGGTGAGTTATATAAAGAAGCATTGTATAAAGTTGATATGGCAACACAAACGGCAACAAAGCTGACCGATTCAACTGGGGAAGTCTATTCCGAGTTTACCCCAAGCTGGTCTCTTGATGGCAAAGCAATCGTGAGTGGTTCAAATAGAGACGGCGATTTTGACATATGGCTCATAGACCCCAATGGGGGAGGCTATATTACGAACCTGACAAACTCAAATCCTGATATGGACGGGTATCCTGTATTTGGATGGGTAGAGTGAACTTTGCGCCAATGGGGAATATGGGAAATACCTATCAAAGAAGGGCACCGTGCTGGTTGTAACTGCCGCACTCCGCTCTTAAAAAGCATGGCATTTCCCACAAGGTGCGGGGTTTACCTTTTAAAGAGGGTAAGACAACTATCTTCCCGCCCTTTTCCTCAGTTCAGCCATAATATCAGGGGTTATCTCTTTTAATCTCTTTTCTCTCGCATACCTTTCAACGCCCTTTTTTACCATTGTCCTTAAAAAGAAAGGCACTTTGCTGAGCCGTTCAGACGCCTCGTTTGTCCAGATTAGTTCCTCTGACCCCTGCTTACTGCCTGCAGGGGCAGGCTTCTGACTTTTATTTGGTTCATATTTGCACCACGGGTCTTCTCCCATAAGGTTTGATGTGGCTGAAAGGGCCCTTGCCCTGCAGCCTCCGCATATATCGCTGAATTCGCAGTCCCTGCACCTGCCTTCATAAGAGGGGTTTCTAAGCGAGTGGAAGACAGGGGAGGTTTCCCATATATGGGCAAGGCTGTCTTTCTTGAGATTTCCTGCCTTTACAGGCATATACGGGCACGGCGTTACATCCCC
>Ga0209324_10001439_pt1 | contig 16417 bp, 11 predicted proteins | sample Rifsed19ft3_FD_184015 | JGI IMG/M metagenome (GOLD analysis project Ga0209324, IMG submission 184015) | Soil microbial communities from Rifle, Colorado, USA - sediment 19ft 3 (version 2) | ecosystem: Environmental > Terrestrial > Deep subsurface > Rock core/Sediment | place: Rifle, Colorado...
TGTTAGCCATAGATTACTTCACCATCTTTAACATACTCGGCAATAAGTGATGTCTCGCTTTCAAACTCTTCTTGTGTCATGGTAATAATATCAAGGGGGATCATAAATTTTTTAATTGTCATAATTTCTGCATACTTGGTCAGTGTTGCTCTTTCAAAAATATCTTTGTCATGAAAATCATTTGAAACAATTAAAATATCAATATCGCTTTCTTCCGTGGATTCTCCCTTAGCCTGGGAACCAAAGAGGATAATTTTTGAGATATTTAGTCCTTTATCCTTCAGGCATTTTTCTAAAAATTTTATTGCCTCTACAACTGTTTTTTCAGCCATTGCAGCACCTCTTTTCCGCTTTCAATAACTTTCTTCGTTCGTTCTTCATTATAATCTTTTAGCATCCTTTGAAGATCGTCTGGATATCGAGTAGGAACGCTCACCCTATTGAGAGCAAAAACTGAGTCATATAAATTTTCAGGAAGTAGCAATTTAATTTTTTCAACAAGGTAAACAAGATTATGGGTTTTAGGAGGTATTTCTTTTAATCGTTCTAGGTAAAGTCCTTTTAGGGCCTTTTCAATGGATAAATGACACATGAAGACCGCGTAAAAATATCGTTTATTGTCGAACATAATTTCGGCTGTTTTTATGTCATAATCAGCCTGCTTTAGCCACTCTTGAGGACTTTTACTCATCGGTCTTTCCTTTTAAACCAGAAATTCTTTATAATTATACTAAGCACGGTCAGCTAAGAATGTCCAGTAAAGAATGTAATACTGGTCGGAGTTCACCAGCAATCAGATCAACACCAATTTGGGATGTCTCCGTAACGCTCAACTGTCGATTCATTTCCTCAATACACCAAGTCCTGAGTTCATTTGAAATACCTCTAGCAGCACTAATCAGCCTTGGAATGGTTGCCTTTTCAGATGAAGTCGGTTTATTTTGTAAACGATCAGTTAACATAGCAAAAAGGTTGTCGTCTGTCCGAAGGCGGCGCAGAACAGGTCGAGTAACAAACCGCGAATTATGGAGTTGTACAGGATTTGGACTTGACAATATTTTTTCAAGACCATCAAACACAACTTTGCTCTGACTTTTTCGACAAATCAATCGAAAATACGCAGTTATACTTAACTGTAGTTTTTGTTTAGACACTATTTCAAAAATATGCTCTATTTCATTACTTTCTGGCCAGCCCTCACAAAGAGCAAGAATAACCTTATTATAGATATGCTTCTTAGCACCTTCTGACATAATATGTGATAAGATATCGTTATCATTACCAAAATGCGTTCCTAACAACTCCGCTGCAAGTACTGCTTCTTCGCCAGAGCACTCTTGTTGATCCTCTCCGATGTGAAGCGTTTTCAAACAATATTCCAAGAGCAAGTTGCTTTTGGGACGTACCTTTCCTAAAAAACGTAAGATGTTTGGTGTGGCAATTCTTTCTTTCCTAGTTTCTAAGAAGCGAATTGCTTCTTCTCGAGGGGAAGGGTATTCATCAGCAAACATACAGAACACTTCCCAAAGTCGTGCTGGATCGGAATCCCATTTAGAAAGCCTTGGCCAGAATTCATTACCAAGCGAAGCTTTAATATGATCCCAATTCTGAAGGATATACCTCAAAAGAGGTACGTTAAGCGAAAGCCCCCTATTGATAGAGATACCACAAAGCCTATCGCTTCCAATGCGTTCTTTAGCACTAACCATAACATCTAAACGGTCTAATATTACCAAGCCGCAGAATGCAGCTTGGCGTCGTTCCTCGTGGTCTGGACCATAACACACGATACTTTCAGACAAAGATTCTATTGCAGGTCTTGTGTCTTGTCCTGACGTTTTTAACCGTTCATGATAACTTATCGATGCCTGTGTTTTAACCTCTCCATCTTGTTCGTGGTCATGAAGTTTAAGCAATGACATTACAAATGTTTCGTCACCGCTGCTTTCTCCTAAACATGTTGTAATAATTATTCGAAGGCGAACTGGCAGAGGACAGGCCATCTCAATAACTCTTTTCCTTATCTCTTCGTCGCCTCCGTAGACTAATGCTATAGCAGTATAACTGCTGTCACGTTCTGACAATTCTCGCTTTGCAAGTTCCTTCACACGCATGTCAGATGAATACCCAACGATAAGACGAGCAACAACATCTTGACAATCCCAACTTTTTCGATTCAGGCGATTTAACACTGTGTTTAAAACAATATCAACAACCTCAGAATCACCTTGTGTATTTCCCATATTTTTCAGACCATCCATTACGAAGTCAAGGCGTGAGCACTTTGAATCTTGGAGTAACGCAATAAGCCTCTTTCTACATATGACCTTATCTTCGATGATTTTTGGAAGCAGATGCCCGATTTGCGATGCCTTATCAGCAGTACTGAATGCAATCTGTGTAAGTGCAGTATTTACTTCAGAATCTTTCATTCCACAGACTTCTATTAATGCCCCTGCTGGCCAATGAGGAAAGGATGAGTTGAGAGAAGATAGAAGCTTTGTTTTTGCTATCGTGGTGCGTCCCACTATTGCTGCCATAGAAATTTCAGGTTCATGATACTCTTGCTTTGGTATCCACTCGTCGATTGCCGCAATAATCTGAGGACAGTCTTTGAAATTTTGGGCTAGCAACTGCCAGGCATTATGACGGCACAGTGAAAAAGGGTATTTCTGATACTTGATCTCCCTTACACAAAATTGCACCACATCAACATCTTGTGGATATCCTTCAAGTAAAATCCTGAGAGCAAGTTCTCTATCGAGTTTTTGTTGATTTTGCATACCTTCTTGTAAAGCTGAGAAACAAGCTTCCTTTGTCTTTAGAGACTTTGGCCAACCACCCATAAGTGCTAAAGCAACATCATTACGCCAATGGTAGTCTAGGCCAGCATCCCAAGATCCAAGAGGAACCAATTCCTTCCAGTCTTCTTCTGTCTGGGCGTGCGTCTGTATTTTACCAAGAATTGCAATCAACCGTAATTCTGGACTCATCGAATACCTTGCATCGTTTAGGATGGATTCGATATTTTCGTGATTTGACCAACCTCGCAATAAACATTCAATTGCAACAGCCCTGACCTTAGGATCAATAGCATTACGTGCAAGCGAGGCGATACGATTACCAGTTTCCGAGTCACCTTTTGCTAAATCAGCCAAAGCCCTTGCTGCTGCCCGTTGGTTATTCGGTTCTTCATCGTTGATACCTTTCCATAAGCACTCAACAACTTCCGGGATAAATGGCCAATTTGCCATTACGCTAAAAATTCCTTTTCGCCATTTTTCTCTGCATGGAAACCAATTCTTTAACTTCGATTTTACCAATTCTTTGACTTTTGTTGAACGTAACCCATCCAAAACATGATGAAGCAAACGCTCACGTTGAGGCATCCATGAACCTAGTTCGATTTGTTCAAATGCTTTCTCTGCTAGTTCTCGAGCCAGGCCAACTGGACAATTAAAATCACCAAAAGTGGTTTCGCAGAGTAGAAGATCAATAACATAATGGTCTATTGTATTAACACTCTTCACCTTTGTTTTAATGCGATCTATGAATTGTTTGATGTCTTCCGCACGGCTTGTGACATAAAATAGTCCTAGGATAGTTTCATGCCACTGAGGGTCTGCACAGTGGATTTCAACAATCGACAACTGTTCAGACAAAGGTATGCGGGAAAGATAATAAGCGGCCAAATATTCCTGGAACACACGATGGAAAAAACCAACTTCTTTTGGAGACCGTCTTACAAGAAGGCCGATCATGTTTTCGCCAATCTCCATAACTTCTCTACTGTGTCGAAGAGCTTCTCGCGTCTCAAAGCCAAAACCATGATCAGAATCTTTTAGATAGGCTTCTATAACATTTATTGCTTTATTGTGATCAATAACTCCCTCACCATAATGTTCTTGTATGTAATAAGCAAGGTGTGCGAGAATCCTCTTGACTTCATCATCGGTAAGTTCAGATGATACGTCGGTGAGAAAAGATGCCGACCTTCTTTTCCGTGGATGAATAGCGATTAGATGCTCAATAAGCGAGTCATAAGCTTTGAACCTACTTTGTGGAAGGCGGGTGTTATAAAATCTATGATAAATCAGCAGACAAAGAAGCAGTGGAACTTTAGCTAATTCTCGAATATCAGGCGATTTATGAAGTTCAGTAAGAAATCCCAAGGTTTCGGTATCAACCATTCTTTTAATTTCATGTTCGTCACAGGCCGAATTCGGGTGTAGATTTCTTGTCTTAAAACTGAACCAAATTCTTGATAACCGCTCTTGCTGAATGGGAGAAAAATCACTAAGCTCTCCTAACTGCCAGCCTGTATATTGCATTCCAAGATGTTCAAAACCACGTGGTCTACTTGTAACTATTACGGGTATATTGCGTTGTTCGATGAAAACCTTAAGCCTGTCCAGAGCGATTCTAGCAGCCGATTCATCTGTCCATTCGTCAAGGCCATCTACAAGTAATAAAAGCCTCTCATCTTCCAGAGCCAGTTCAACTATAGGCCATAGCCGTTCCTCATTCCAACTTTTTAGCCAACTATGAATCAATTCGCTTACTGAAGAAGTGAAAGTAGCTGGGTTAGAGATCATCTTTGTCCATAAAGCAAATGGTATCCATACCGGAAGGAATTGTCCCCATTTCTGTGAAAGCACAGTCAATCGTGGTGATTCCTGTAATATATCGATAGCCACGAAACGTAAAAGAGAACTTTTACCACTTCCAGGTCCTCCAAGGATGATACTACGATGCGATGCAGCTAGCCAGTTTTCAACTGATTGCCGTTGTTGATAAGCAAAGGATTGGCGTTGTGATTTGATTGTTTTTCGACTGCTTTCTATGGCTGTAGCTTCTGAGTATCCGATTCCGACATCATCTTCGCAAATCTCATGCTCAGTAGTTTCCTCAGGAATAGGAATGCTGATAGAACGTCGGTCATAAATATCAGGAAGTACATACCTGTCTTCCAATGGCAATAAGTTGGCTTTATCTAATGTAGCAGTTGGGATTCCAGGATCATGAGTGCTAAAAACATGCCTGTAAAAAACCATTAGTTTTTTACGAAATTCACCAACTCCTTTTGCATCGAGTCTTTTCCCTAATTTATTTGCTTCTTCTTGACCACAAAATGCGGTTACCCATGCTCTGCCAAAAAAATCATCCACTAGTTTAGGCAAGTCTTTCAATTTTATGGATAACTCGTTGCAGTCCCAATGGAGTAATGTTATCTCTTTAGCCTTAAGTAACGCTCTTTGGACTTCTAGTTCATTAACACGTTCTGTTGAACGAAGGCTTTCTTTTGTGCACAAGACAAACGTATCCGTCTTGTTGATCCATTCTCCCTCGAGAAATTTTGAAACTGCTTCTTTGATCTTGACCGGTCCAAAGTCCTTAACACGCTTACACTGGTAAACGCGGTATTTTTCAGCGAACTTCTGACGGGCATAAAGATCGATTCCCTCCTGCTTTTGGCCATGCTCACCGTAAAGCCGGCAGTCCTCTATGTTAGCTTCTAATCGTGCCAAACGCAGACACAACTTTTCAAAATCTTCCCAGGATAGTTCTCCAAATGGAAGATATTGTAATCGTGTTTCTACAGGAGGACTAAGCTGTGAGAGGGGTGGTGTTTCAAGCCAAGAAGGAATAGAAGTATTTGAATATATGCTCATACTGATGTCTATTTCAAAAGTTCAAGGTCGTTACTGTTTTTAGATTGATTCCATTAGTTTTTGAATTTCTTCTAACAAACAGAGTCAAATTCTTATTGGTCTTTTTCTATTGTCGAAACATCTTTAGAGGCGCTTTTTGTATTATAGCATGTGCAAATCGGAGTGAATCTTGAAAACCTATATAAACGCTTGGCTTAATTTGCTCAATTTATAGCTTAAATCTTTTTTATTATCAATGTATTTTTAGTATGTTGTTGATGACGACTTTTCTGGCGGTTCCTGGATGTCTTTTCCACCGTGCGGGCAGGTCTTTTGTTTTCCATGTGCTCATTGAATCTCCTCAGTCAAAATCAGCGTAGAGTTCTCCGAAATTTATATTTGCAATGTTAACTCTTTCATACTGTTTTTTTACTGATAATTTTGCATATTGAAGATCTGGACTTGCGCTTCCATTCCGTATCGCTACGGATGCCTCTATGAATCCGGCGAGGCTATCGGCTGCCTTAACAAGTTCTCCGTCTTTCGGATTGAACCTATCGTCGTTATACGTCTCGTTGATCTCTTTGCTGCTGGATTTTTCTTTCTTCCCGTTTATTGTCACAACACTGTCAAATTCGTCTTCAGTAAACATTTTAATTTCTGGATGCCATTCCTCCGGAATCAGACCGTATACTTCTTTTTCCATCTGCTCTTTCTCATATCCTTTTATCAGGTCACTTAGCCCTTCGACTGACCTTTTTACGGGAGATATGATATCTCTGGTAAGGACTTCCGGCAAGTCATGAAACAAGCCGGTAAAGTAGTTGTTAACACACCTTTTTTTGCATGCCTTTATTTCCAGAGAAAATAGATACGAAAGTATAGCAACAAATAACGAGTGTCCCAGAACAGAAGTCCTTGGTATTCTGTGGAGATGAGCCCATCTTGACTGGAATCTGAGTTGGCCGCACAAGTCGATGAAATTTTTATATTTTGAATGCTTTGTCAATTGATCCACACCTTTTAAATCATAGTATCGTTCCTGCTTTTCCTGTAAATCTTTTCTTATAGTATCTATCTCGTAGCCATCCGGGTTTGCATGTTCAATAATGTTGAACTCCCACTTTGTAGCATAAAAGTGGGCGGCACTTAAAATCCTTTTATTTAACGTGTCGTCACTCCTTAAAAAATAACTGCAAAACCTTTCACAGAAATCCCTGCCTAAAGGCGATAGAATGAATTCTAATTCTTTATAAACCCACTCGTTTAATTGTTTGTATTTGTCTGCATCTTCCTTTATTTTATAAAAAATGGGCGGCTTTAAATCAGTAATGACAAGGCGCTGCAAAAGTTCAAAAATTCCCCCTTCAATGATGTCTATCCAGTTAAAACCCTGCTTATCTTCCTCGAATTTACCTAAAAAATAAGCAATTACCATTTTATGGGCTTGTTTATCCAGTTCTATCAATTCTATAGGACGTATCTTATCGTTCCACCGCTGCATATAAGCGGCATCGAAAATTTTTAAAAGTAGTGCCTTTCGTATCATGGTCTCAAAACTCAATTTTTAGCCGCAATGGCAGATGATGTATCAGGAATACCTTATTTAAAGGTGTCGGAATAAGCTGCTCCGTTTATAGCTTAAATCTTTTTAAGTGCGCGGAAACCCATCTTGCCCTTTGGTTCTGTCGGTGGTTCTAACAATTGCTTTATGGCGTCAAAGACGATTTTGAACTGATAATCGTATTTCTTTTCCATGTCTTCTATCTTTCTCTTTAAATCTTTGTGAGCCATCAGCATTTCTCTAAGTTTTGTAAACGTCCTCATAATCTGGATGTTTACCTGTATAGCTCTGTCACTATTGAGAACACTAGAAAGCATGGCGACACCTTGCTCCGTAAAGGCATAGGGTCTTCTTCTTAATCCCATTTTTTCCCTATTGGATATCACAATTTGTGATTTCCAACTTTCCATTTCTTCTTTCGTTAATTGAAACATAAAATCCTCTGGGAAACGCCTCATGTTCCTTCTCACTGCCTGATTTAAAGCCCGTGTTTCAACGCCATAGAGAATGGCCAAATCTCTATCGAGCATTACCCTTTTGCCTCTCAGAAAAAATATCTTGCTCTCTATTGTTTCTTGAGGCAACAAGGCTATTGCTAATTTTTTCATTTAAGGCTCCTCATTAGTTCGTGTAAGAAATTTCTTGAACTGGGAGGACTCCCATTTCTCTCTTGAATGCTGCTGTGATCTGTGGCACATTCGACCTTTGTAATTAGCCGGGAATTGTACGGGAAGGTAACCATTTTCTTAACCCTCCTGAATTTTTGGTAAGGAAACAACTAAATCAGACGGCCTTCAGTGACTTCTTAGCCACAGAGACCACAGAAAAATAAGGGGAATATACCCTTGTAGTTCCTTTGTTCCGCATCCTCTGTGAATCATTTTCATCCGTGCTTATTTTCGTGGCTTATTATTTTGGGGCTGCACTTTCCAGGATGGCATCTACTAATCCGGGAATGGTGTATTCATTGGCTTTAATATCGACACGGAGTCCCATTTCCTCGGCGGTTTGTGTGGTAATCGGGCCGATGCTGGCAAACTGGACGCGACCATTGAATGCCGAGATGTTTTTCTCACCAACGATTTGTAGAAAATTCCTCACCGTAGATGAGCTTGTGAACGTAATGATATGAATCTCACCATTCTTAATTTTCTCAACAAGATTAATGTCCCTGGGTTGTGCCATGAGGGTCTTGTAAGCCACCAGATCGGTAACCTTTCCCCCCAATTTTTGAAGTTCTTCGGGGAGAAAACTTCTGGCAATATCCGCCCTTGGCAGCAAGAATTTTTCACCCTTTATAGCCGTTGCCTTCTTTAATTCTTCAACAACAGACTCTGCAACAAACTTGGGCGGCCTGCAATCAACCTTTATGTGATACTTTTTTATTCCTTCTTCCGTTGCGGGTCCGATGGCGCAAACCTTGATGCCTTTCAGCTCCCTGATATCCTTTCCCAATTCGAACAACCGCTGGAAGAATGCGTCAACCCCGTTAATGCTGGTAAAAACAAGCCAGTTAAAGGTGTGAATATTTTTTATGGCTTCGTCCAGGGGCTGAATGGAATCAGGTTTTACAATTTCAATGGTAGGGAATTCAATAACATGTGCGCCATGTTCGTATAATTTATCAGCAAAGTCGCTGGCCTGCTCTCTCGAACGCGTCACGACAATCGTCTTCCCAAACAACGGTTTCGTCTCAAACCAGTTGAGTTGATCCCGGAGTTTTACGACCTCGCCGACTATGGTAATTGCCGGGGGTTTTATATCTTTGGCCTTTTGGACGATGGTATCCAGCGTCCCCACCACGGTTTTCTGTTGAGAAGTGGTTCCCCAGCGAATCACAGCAACAGGGGTATCTTTGGAACGGCCGTGTTTCATGAGCTGTTCGGTAATATACGGAAGGTTTTTAATTCCCATATAAAAAGCAAGAGTCCCGATTCCGGTACTGATCTTTGCCCAATCGATGGAACTTTCGTTTTTTGTGGGGTCTTCGTGTCCGGTAATCAGCCCAAAGGTAGAGGTACAGTCACGATGCGTGACAGGAATGCCTGCATAGTTGGGAGTTGCGATGGCTGCGGTAATGCCAGGAACGACCTCGAAAGGTACCTGGTTTTCACGGAGCACCAATGCCTCTTCTCCGCCGCGCCCGAAGACGTATGGATCGCCGCCCTTTAGTCGGGTTACTATTTTATCTTCCAATGCCTTTCTTACAATGAGTTCATTAATCTCTTCCTGTTCAAGGGTGTGAGCGCCTCCCTGTTTACCCACATAGATAAATTCTGCGTCGGGTCTGGCATTTTTGAGGAGATTGACATTTACCAGATAATCATAAATGATAACATCGGCCTTTTTAATGCATTCTAAGCCTTTTACGGTGATAAGGCCTGGGTCGCCCGGACCTGCGCCTACAAGATATACTATACTGCGTTTCATCAAACGGAACCTTTCATGAGTATTTTTATTTAAATTAAAAATACTATAATATTGAAATTTTACCTCTTAATCAAATAGTTTTATGGTTTTCGCAGGGACTCTTTAAAATAAGCCATCCGTTCTTTATTCGCTGCGATTCTTTCTACTGCCTCAACCGCATTTTCCTTGATATCGATATTTTCGTTATTCACCAGGGACTGAAGTTCAGACAGAGCCGACGGACTGCCAATCCTGCCTAATGCCCATGCCGCAGCGCTTACGACAGAAGGTTCTTCATCCTTCAATGTCCATAGTAATGAGTTAACAGCCCTTTCGTCTCCAATCCAACCAAGGGTCTGAGCCACACGTTCCCTTGTAAATTTATTAATTTCGCGCAGCGAACTTATTAACAACTTTACTGACGGGTTACCGATTTTTATCAGCGCCCATCCCGCCCTGCGCCTCGTTGATTCTTCATTATCCCTCAAGGCATTTGTCAAAAGAGGAATGGATTTCTCGCCGATTGTGGCTAATGCCCATGCAGTCTTTGTGCGCGCCCATGCAGCATCTTCTCCTTCATCAGTAATCAGAATATGGGAAAGAATGCTCATAGCCTTATCGCTACCGATATGACCCAATGCCTCAATGCAGGCGCTCTTGACATGCCAGTTTTTCTCTTTCATAAGCGTATTAATCAGCGCATAAACCGCACTCTGGTTTCCGGGTATCCCCAACGCCCTCGCAATATCATATTTTACCCAAGGGTCTTTTTCAGTTCTTAATGTTTCAATCAGGATGGGGACTGATTGTGTTGCTCCCAGCCTTTTTAGAGCAAGCACTGTTTCCCTCCGGATATCAACATTTTTATCAATCAGGAGTGAGTGTAGGTATGCCGCCGTGCTTTCATCACCGCAAAATCCGAGCGCCCACGCGGCATTTTGTTTTATATGGGGATGCTTATTTTGAAGAAGTTTTAGGAGAGGTAACACCGTGTATCTCCGCGGCAGCACCATCATCGCCAAAGCGGCATTCCTTGCCTTATCAGAGTCATCGTCTGCCATGGTCTTCGCTAAGGTATTTACTTTTTCTTGAATAAACGCAGTATTATTGTCTGCTTCAATTTGTGGACGATGAATCTCTCTATTTTTGAATGGTTTTTTACCGCTCACTATTTGTCGGTTGATATTCAAGATGTCCATGGCGACGCTTGGATAATCTACCAGGATGACATCAACTCCCATCTTCACCCATTTTTTTAACAGCTTTCTATCATCGTTATTGATTAGGGTTGTGAATACGTATTTCTTTTCTTCGTGGATACGATTTAGTTTTTCTTCGATCATTTCTTCCGGAGATACATAAACAAGTTCCTTTCCAAAGAGTTCGGCATCTTCAGGGTTGAAATTTCGCAGAGTTCCCCATAAATATACTTGTGAGGACATTTCTTCTGCCTTTACCAGGCCGAGCACCTGTTTTTCCAGGCAGGTTTGTTTGACATTCAAGATCAATTTAAGGTTATTCATTTTGCAAAATTTCAGCACATCAGAAAGAAGCGGTACCTGCTCGTTCCTAAACTCAGCGCCACGCCATGAACCGGCATCGTATTGTTGTATTTCAGCATATAACAACTGGTCAACACGTCCTTTCCCATCAGTTGTTCTATCAATCGTTTCATCGCACATCAGGATGAGCTGATTGTCCTTTGTTTGCCGAATGTCGACTTCAATGCCATCGACACCTAATTCAACGGCCATCCTTAATGCGGCAAAGGTATTTTCCGGAACGTCCTCTAATATGCCATGGTGGGCAATGATTTCAGGCCGTTTTGTGTCTTCGGCAAAAACGGAGGTAGGCGAAAAGAACATCAAAAATAAAATAGTGGATAGCAAATATCGCGTGTTTTTATTCATTTAATTTTTTTCTTTGCTGATGAGCTGCCAGTGTGGTCTGCCTTCCCATGTGACTCGTTTCCCTGCCATATCAAAATAAACCTTTTCTGAAAAAGTCCTTGATCCTTCCTTGCGCAATTCTGCCTTTGGATTGCCTGTTAGCAGGGCTACATTTTGAATCAAATCCCAGGTGAGGAGCGATCCCAGTCCTTCACTGCCATCCAGACCTTTGCTGCAAAAATACACATTACCGGTTGCAATGATTTTGTTTATTTTTTTGTTAGTGTTCAGGTAAGTATCAATCTGGTCGCCATTCAACTTTTGTCCGCCTTGTGTAACTTGCGCTTCTCCGTAAAAACTGGCTTTTTTCAGCTCGTCATTATAGAGCATTTTCTTAGACCAGGTGACCTTTATATCAGATTCTGCACCATCTTCTTTGGAAAGGGTTTCATCCCCTTTTTCGTATAAACTCCCGTTGCCCTCACAGAGCACACTACTTCTGTCTTCATAAAACAACACACGCGGCGCAAGAATTTGCCTTTTATTTCCTTCTCTCAGTATTGCGAATGGCTGCCCTCGCAGGACGGTAAGTTTATTTTTTGCATCCCAGGTAGCTTGGTCTCCCACAGCCTCGCTGAACAAGGTACCTCTTTTATCGATGATATGGATTTTTTCGGTGGCATTCAAAGTCTGCAGATTATAATCATAATCGTTAAATGTTACATTCAGATTATCGCAGAGCAGGGTGGACTCTTCCCTTTTGACCTCGATGCCCTTTTCGAAACTGGCCTCTCGTGTCTCGTCCTGGAAATTCATTTTCCCTTCCCATTTTACGCTGATATTGTTTTCGGCTGTATCTTTAGCAGCCGCGGTCTTCTTTTTATCTGGTTTTCCTTTAATCTTTGCGATCAAACTGCCGGAACTCGGAACGTCTATTTTGTTCGCATCTTTATAGAAAATCATTTTCAGGGCATCAATGTTCAGGTCGTCCTTGACAAATTCCGCTTTATGAGCATCCTCTAGAATTGCACTTTGAGTATTAACGTCCCAGGTGAGAAAACTTCCTTTGGCGATTTTTGTTCCCTGTGATGCAAGCACATTTCCACTGGCGATGGCCTGTTTCGTTTGTCTCGTTTCCGGGTCGAGATAAACAACCAGCTTGTCAGAAAAAACCGTAGAACTGCCCTTCTTGACCTCAACATTGTCGTTAAAGGTCATGATATTTGTATCGGTATTCCTATCAAATATAAGTGGACCGCTTGACCGGATGAAGGTCTTTTCGAGAGGTATTTCTTTCGTACCGGTTTCTCCAGAATGTATTGTGTCTTCTGAAGAAGTTTGAGCATCGTTTTGTGAAACATTGTCTTTAGACAGGAAAAAGAGGTCGTTTTTGACGCCGTCCATCTCCATTTCCGCATCTTTTTTGATCCACATCTTTTTATTGACAAGGTCGATCTCACAGCCCTGTCCAACAATTTTTACGCCTTTTCCGTTGATGGTAACGGGATCATCTGTATACACGTAATTTTTTTCGGGTAAATACCTCAGATAATCAGTATTGAGCTGGGTTTCAGGATCGAGATGAACAACCACATTATCTGAGAGATAACCTTCATTCGAGGTATTGTTCATTTCCCCGCTGTCAGAGGTAATCAACACAGACTGCGTTCCACTTTCAGTATTTGCAGAGTCCATGACCTCGATCTCTGGTTCAATAATCTTATAAATATTATTACTCAGCAGATAGGTACTCTTGCCACGCATAACTAACACTTCTTTCCCTTTTTCATCGTAATTTGGAACAGAGAGATTCTGGACTGTTTGGGTGATTGAATCTTTATTGCTTATACCATGCGCCTCCCGTGGTAGTTGAGGACTTTCCTTTGCAGTGAGATTTTCCTTTTGATTTTTTGTGTACTTTCTCGGCTGGGATATTACCAGTGATACAATGATGGCGAGTACGCATGCTGCCGGAATACCGATAAGTATGTATCTTCGTTTGGTCATATTGTTATGAAAATAAAGATGTGTTTACTATAAATAAATTTATTGTTAGAAAAAATTTTGCGGTTTAAAATGCTTCGTTATTTAGGAGAATCTTGATACCGTTCCATAATGAGATGCCACTTGTCCTGGTATTTGAGTATTTTTTCTGCAACTTCTCGTACCGCCCCGCATCCCCCTTTTACCTTTGTGACATAGGCCGAGTGCTGTTTTACAAGGGGGGTGGCGTTGGCAACCGCAACGGGAAATCCGACACGATACAGTATGGGCAGGTCAATAAGGTCGTCGCCGATGTAACATATTTCTTCGTCACGGAGTGAGTACTTCTGCAGTATTTCCTTATAGGCATCTAATTTGTTTTTAGCCCCTTGGTATACATCCTCAATACCTAGCTCAGTTGCCCGATGGATTACCGCTTTGCATGTCCTGCCGCTGATAATGGCGGTCTTGATGCCGGCACGGTGGAGGTATGCGATGCCTGTGCCGTCCAGTACATGAAATGCCTTTATTTCACGCCCGTCGGAATCAATATAAATGGCGCCATCCGTCAAAACACCATCAACATCTATGATAACCAGTTTTATATTTTTCATTAAGTCAGGACGCAGATTTGCGCCGCATAGCAGGGGTTTGAAAATTTAATATTCAGGAATTTCAATCTTTTGGATTCCCCTCTAAAAAGAGGGGATAAAGGGGTGTGTAAGTTTTCCGCAACACCCCCCAGCCCCTCTTTCCAGAGGGGAGCTTAAAAGTCGCTACCTATTGCAGCCTAATTTAAAAAATCCGTGTTTGTCTGCGTTCATCAGCGTCCAACAGGAAAATTTTAGAATCCTACCTCCAATAAATCCTGCACATCTATAATGCCAATGGGCGTATTGGAATCGTCAACCACGGGAAGTTGATCAATTTTATGCTCTTTCAATATCTTGTATGCTTCGGCTACCAGACAGCGGGAGTTGATGGTCCTGGGTGATTGCGTCATGACCTCTTTCACGCTGCCATGTAAAAATGATATACCGTTTTCCAGATGTCTTCTCAGATCACCATCAGTAAAGAATCCCACCAGTTTGTTCTGTTTATCAACGATACTCACAGCGCCGGGCTTGCCCGCTGTTTCCGTCATAATACTTATAACGTCCAGCAACGGTGTCTCTTCACTGGCCACGGGATTTGCTTCATTCTTGCGCATAACCATTTCTACCGTAAGTAATTTTCTGCCAAGTTCTCCGCCCGGATGATAGAACGCATAGTCTTCTTTACTGAGATTTCGTTTCTTGAATATCGTAAGTGCTAAAGCATCACCCAGGGCGAGCATGGCCGTTGAACTTGCTGATGGGGCAAGACCCAGCGGACACGGTTCTTCAATCTTTCCAATATCAAGCACAACGTCACTATGCTGCGCCAGAGAAGACTTACTGTTTCCTGTAATAGCAATCACCTTCGCCCCCATCTGTTTTACAAAAGGCAAGAGTGTAACAACCTCTGTTTCTCCGCTGTTGGAAAGCGCAAGGACGACATCCTCCGCAACGATCCTCCCGAGGTCGCCGTGTCTTGCCTCTGATGAGTGAATCCAATAGGAAGGCGTCCCCGTGCTTGCCAGCGTAGCGGAAATTTTCTGACCGATGATTCCCGCCTTTCCAATGCCCGTAACTACTACCCGGCCTTTACAATTAAAGATTAAATCAATAGCCTTCTGAAAAGTATGATCCAGACGGTCGATCAGATTTTTAATTGCCTCCGATTCGAGTAATAGCACATCTTTTGCAAAGGCAATATCGGCCAAAAATTTTTCTTCTGTCGGTTTTTTTTGCATGCAATAAATTACGTATCTTTGAAATGGAATTGTTAAATTTTCATGCGTTGTTTGATTGATTATAGTGGGCATCTCTTTTATATTCAAGAGAAAAGAAAGGTATAATCAGTGGTAAAGATTTAATTAAGTGTTCTGGGCTTGACAACTTATTTCTGTTGTGTTAAGATGCCCGCAATTAAAATACAAAGGGAGAATATACGTATTTGTGAACCTAAATAATTTAGTCATCTCAATTCCCGCAATACTCTATGCACTGACCATTCATGAATATTTTCATGGTTGGACAGCAAATAAATTTGGTGACCCCACAGCACGACTGCAAGGTCGTTTGACGTTGAATCCTCTTGCCCACATTGATATTATTGGGGCATTATGTTTTGTCTTTGCCCATTTCGGATGGGGAAAACCTGTTCCCGTAAATCCTTATAATTTCAGAAACCCCCGTCGGGATAACGTGATTGTGTCTTTTGCCGGGCCTGCATCCAACTTTGTTTCTGCTTTTTTATTTGGCGTAATCTTTCAACTCCTGCGTGGTACTTCATTTATACCGATAAACATATCTGCCTTTGTGTTTAATTTATTACTCACGGGAATTATGATGAATCTCTCGCTGGCATTTTTTAATATGATTCCTTTATTCCCTTTGGATGGCTCTCATATCCTGGAGGGATTGTTACCCTATCGGTTGGCGGTGAAATATAAAGGAATCGAACGTTACAGCCCGTTTATTTTGCTGGGGCTGATCATTCTGGGAAATTATGCGGGTATTTCGATTTTAAGCATAATACTTGGCCCACCCATTCATTACTTTCTCAAGTTATTTACGGGTTTGCGACTGTAGTTGTGGGACGTATCCTTATGAGATTTTAGAAATTATGGTTATCCAAAATGTTTAAATTTCAATCTTTTTAATTAAGCGATTAATAAACACACCCCTGCCCCTCTCAAGAGGGGAATTTAAGAAGTCCCCTCTTGGGTGGGGATTGAGGGGTGGCGCAGCCAACAATATGATTGAGCTAGTGGGTGAAAGTCCCATCCTGACAATTGTCCGTAGCGGTCAGGTAGTAATATCTGGCATAGGGGGAGG
>Ga0209324_10001443_pt1 | contig 16384 bp, 18 predicted proteins | sample Rifsed19ft3_FD_184015 | JGI IMG/M metagenome (GOLD analysis project Ga0209324, IMG submission 184015) | Soil microbial communities from Rifle, Colorado, USA - sediment 19ft 3 (version 2) | ecosystem: Environmental > Terrestrial > Deep subsurface > Rock core/Sediment | place: Rifle, Colorado...
CCCCGCGCATCACGAGGCCGCCGAGGAGCACTAGGTGCTCGAGCTCCTCGACCTCCGCGAGCGGAGGGAGCGGCTCGAGCCCCGACGCCTCGAGATCGACCCTCACGTCTCCGACACCGTTCGCGAGATCGTTCAGCGCGTCCGCGATGAGGGTGACGACGCGTTGTTCGAGCTCGCCCTGAGGTTCGACGGCGCGAACCTGCGCGAGACCGGCCTGGTCGTCTCGCCGGGCGAGTTCGCGGTGGCGATCGATGCGATCCCTCGCGAGCTGCGCCTGGCGCTCGACGGCCTGATCGATCGCCTCGCCGATCTGCACCGCCGCCAGATCCCGCCGGAATGGTGGGACACGCGGAACGGCGTGCGGTTCGGCGAGCGCGTGACGTCCGTCCGCGCCGCGGGGTGCTACGTACCCGGCGGGCGTGCCGTGTACCCGTCGTCGGTCGCGATGACCGTTACGCCGGCGTTCGTCGCGGGGGTCGAGGAGATCGTCGTGACCACGCCACCGCGCTCGGACGGCTCGGTCCACCCAGAGGTGCTCTACGCGGCGAAGCAGGCGGGCGCGACCCGCGTGGTGAAGACGGGCGGCGCGCAAGCGATCGCCGCGCTCGCGTTCGGGACGGCATCCGTGCCGGCCGTCGACAAGGTCGTCGGACCGGGGAACGCATACGTGACGGAGGCCAAGCGCCAACTGAACGGCGTGATCGGGATCGACGGGCTCGCGGGGCCTACCGAGCTCGTGATCGTCGCGGACGCCTCCGCAGACGCGGGGTTCCTGGCCGCCGACCTCGTAGCCCAGGCCGAGCACGACCCGGAGGCGGAAACCACGCTCGTGAGCACGGACCCGGCCGTGATCGACGCCGTCCGCGGGGCACTCCAGGCCGAGGTGCTTCGCGCCGGGCGGCGCGAGATCGTCGACGCCGCGCTGGCGAACGCCCGGGCGGTGCTGGTCTCCGACCTGGAGCACGCGGCCGAGGTCGTCGACGGCCTCACGCCCGAGCACCTCCAGGTCGTCCTCGAGGACGCGCGCGGGTTCGTCCTGAAGGTCCGGAACGCCGGCGCGATCTTCCTCGGCAACGCCACCCCGGTGCCGTTCGGCGACTACGGCGTTGCCTCGAACCACGTCCTGCCGACCGCGGGGACGGCGCGGTTCGCGAGCGGCTTGCGGACCGCGGACTTCCTGAAGACGACGAGCGTCGTGGAGATCGAGCCAGAGGCCGCCCGAAGGCTCGCGCGCGAGGTGAGCGAGATAGCGCGTAGCGAGGGTCTCGTCGGCCACGCCCGCGCCGTCGAGATCCGCGCCGAGCGGGAGCCAGGGCGATGAGCCCCGCGCTCCCCCGCCCCGGGCTCCGCGAGGTCGAGCCCTACGCTGCGCCCCAGCTCGACGTGCGAGCGCGCCTGAACACGAACGAGTGCCCCTACCCCCTGCCCGAGGCCTTCCGCGAGGACCTTGCCGCGGCCGTCCGCCTGCTGCCCCTGAACCGGTACCCGGAGCGCGATGCCGACGAGGTCCGCGAGCGCCTGGCCGAGGTCAACGGCCAACGCGTCGAGGGCACCTGGGTGGCCAACGGCTCGAACGAGGTGATCCAGCAGCTCATGCTCGCGTACGCGGGGCCGGGCCGGCGGGTCGTCGTCTTCGATCCGACCTACGGGCTCCACGCGCGCTTGGCGTGGGTCGCGAGCAGCGACGTCGCGCACATCGCGCTCGAGCAGCCGTGGCGACTTGGGTCCGAGCAGGTGACCTCGGCGTTGGAAGACGACCCAGATGTGGTCTTCGTCTGCTCACCGAACAACCCGACCGGGAACGCGCAGCCGGTCGAGATCGTCGCCGAGCTCGCGACGCGAGGCGAGGCGCTCGTCGTCGTGGACGAGGCCTACATCGAATTCGGCGGGCAGAGCGCCCTGGGTCTGGTCGCCGACCACCCGAACGTCATCGTGGTACGGACGTTCTCGAAGGCGTTCGCGCTCGCCGGCGCCCGGATCGGGTACTGCTTCGGCGCTCCCGAGGTGATCGAGGATCTCCGTCGGGTGCGGCTCCCCTACCACGTGTCGGCGCTCACTCAGGCCGCGGGTCTGGTGGCGCTCGACCACATGACGGACGCGCTCGCGATCGTCGACGCCGTCCGGTCCGAGCGCGACCGGGTCCTCGAGGCTCTGCCCGGGCTCGGCGTCGAGGCCTTCGCGTCCGACGCGAACTTCGTGCTGTTCCGGACGCCGCACCCGACGGAGCGCGTCTGGCAGGACCTGCTGGACCGAGGGGTGCTGGTGCGCGACTTCGGCCGCGTGATGCCCGGATGCCTCCGCGTGACCGCCGGTACGCCCGAAGAGATCGACCTGTTCCTTTCCGCCCTCGAGGAGGTCTTGCGATGAGCCGCACGTCCATGGTCGAACGTGCCACGAAGGAGACGAGCATCCGCGTCGAGTTGGACCTCGACGGGTCCGGCGCCGCGAGCGCGGACACAGGCCTGCCGTTCTTCGACCACATGCTGCAGCAGCTCGGCACGCACGCCGGGCTCGACCTGGCCGTCACCGCGAAGGGCGACCTCGAGGTGGACGGCCACCACACGGTCGAGGACGTGGGGCTCGCGCTCGGCCAGGCGTTGCGCGAGGCGCTCGGGGACAAGAGGGGCATCCGCCGGTTCGCCTCGATCACGGTGCCTCTGGACGAGGCGGCCGTCGAGGTCGCGCTCGACCTGTCGGGACGGCCGTTCGTGTTGCACGAGGTCGACGTTCCGGCCGAGACGATCGGTACGTACGACACCGGCCTGACCGAGGACTTCGTCCACGCGTTCGCCACCGCGGCCGAGATCACGCTGCACGTCCGCCTGAAGGCGGGACGCTCCCCGCACCACATCGTTGAGGCCGAGTTCAAGGCCCTCGCGAAGTGCCTTCAGGACGCGGTCCGCGTCGTCGGCGGCGAGGTGCCGAGCACGAAGGGGACCCTGTGACGATCGCGATCCTCGACTACGGGACGGGCAACCTGCGCAGCGTCGCGAGGGCGCTCGAGCACGTGGGCGGCTCAGCGATCGTCACCAGCGATCCGGAGCAGGCGCTCGAGGCGCACGGCCTCGTCGTCCCCGGGGTCGGGCACTTCGGCGCGTGCATGGCCAACCTGCGCGAGCACGGCCTGGACGCCGTCGTGAAGGACTTCGCCGCGAGCGGTCGGGCGGTGTTCGGGGTCTGCGTCGGGATGCAGGTCCTGTTCGAGGGCAGCGAGGAGGCTCCCGACGTCGCGGGGCTCGGGCTGCTCGAGGGCGTCTCGCGGCGCCTCCCCGATGACGTGAAGGTTCCCCACATGGGGTGGAACACCGTCGCGTGGACCGCGGAGCACGCGTACACGCGCGACGTGCCGCCCGACACGCGCTTCTACTTCGTGCACTCGTACGCGCCGGACGCGCAGACGCAGACCCTCGGGGTCGCGGAGCACGGACGTCCTTTCGCGGCCGCGGTCGCGCGCGGCAACGTCTTCGCGACGCAGTTCCACCCGGAGAAGTCGGGCGCACCGGGGTTGGCCCTGTACGCCGCGTTCGTGAACGAGGTGTCTTCATGATCGTGATCCCCGCGATCGACCTTCGAGGTGGACGCGTCGTCCGGCTGTTCCGCGGCGACTTCGGACACGAGACCGCGTACGACGACGACCCGGTCGAGGTCGCCCAGCGGTTCGAGGCCGAGGGCGCGCGCCGGCTCCACGTCGTGGATCTCGATGCCGCCGCGGGCGAGGGTTCGAACCGCGACGTCGTGCGCGAGATCTGCCGGACGGTTGCGATCCCCGTGCAGCTCGGCGGCGGCATCCGGACGCTCGACGCGATCGAGCGCGCGCTGGAGGACGGGGCCGCCAGGGCGATCCTCGGAACGGTCGCGGCGCTGGACCCCGGGTTCGTCGCGGAGGCCGTTGACCAGGTGGGCGACGGCATCTTGGTCGGCGTCGACGTGCGAGACGGCCACGTCCGGACCCACGGCTGGCGGGAGGAAGGCGCCCGGCTCGAAGACGCCGTCCCGGCCCTCGCCCACGCGGGAGCGCCTCGGTTCATCGTCACCTCGATCGCCCGGGACGGCACGATGGAGGGACCCGACCTGTCGTTGTACGAGCGGATGCGCGAGCTGACCGAGACGCCGGTGATCGCGAGCGGCGGGATCCGCGTCGCCGAGGACGTATGGGCGTTGCGCGAGCTCGGCGTCGAGGCGTGCGTCGTCGGCAAGGCGATGTACAGCGGGACGCTCCGGCTCGAGGAGGTGGTCCGCGGGTGAGCCTGGCCAAGCGGATCATGCCCTGCCTGGACGTGAACGCCGGACGCGTGGTCAAGGGCACGCGGTTCGTCGACCTCGTGGACGCGGGGGACCCGGTCGAGCTCGCGGCGCGCTACGACGCCGAGGGCGCCGACGAGCTCGTCTTCCTCGACATCACGGCGACGATCGAGGGCCGCGAGGCCACGCTCGACGTGATCGGCCGCACCGCGGACCAGGTGTTCATCCCGCTCACCGTCGGCGGCGGCGTCCGGGAGGAGGACGACGTCAGGACCCTGCTCCGCGCGGGCGCCGACAAGGTCGCGATCAACAGCGCCGCGGTGCGCGCGCCCGCGCTGCTCGAGCGCTGCGCCGGGCGTTTCGGCACCCAGTGCATGGTGATCGCGATCGATGCGAAGCGGCGCTCCGGCGGGAGCTGGGAGGTGTTCGTCGATGCCGGCCGAACGCCGACCGGTCGCGACGCCGTCGAGTGGGCGGTCGAGGCCACCGAGCGCCGTGGCGCCGGCGAGGTGCTCCTGACCTCGATGGACCGCGACGGCACCGGCGAGGGCTACGACCTCGAGCTCCTGCACGCCGTGAGCGAGGTCGTCCGGGTGCCGCTCGTCGCTTCGGGCGGTGCCGGCCGTGTCGAGCACTTCGCGGAGGCACTCACAGACGGCGGCGCCGACGCCGTGCTCGCCGCGTCGAGGTTCCACTTCGAGCAGCTCACGATCCGAGACGTGAAGCGCTACCTCGAAGATCTCGAGATCCCGGTCCGAGCGGCGTGATGGACCAGGTCGAGCTCGACGCGCTTGCGTTCGACGAGCGGGGGCTCGTGCCTGTGGTCGTACAGGACGTCTCCGACGGCGAGGTGCTCATGGTGGCGTGGGCGAACCGTGAAGCGCTCGAGCGCACGCTGGCCGAGGGCCGCATGGTCTACTGGAGCCGCTCGCGCAAGGAGCTGTGGCGCAAGGGCGACACGAGCGGCCACACGCAGCACTGGGACGAGCTGCGGGTGGACTGCGACGGCGACGTGCTCCTCGCGCGGGTGCACCAGGAGGGGCCCGCGTGCCACACCGGCGAGCGGACCTGCTTCCACCGGAGGCTGTAGATGCTGAGACTCGTGATCCCCAAGGGCTCGCTCGAACAGCAGACGCTGCGGCTGTTCGAGGAGGCCGACCTGCGCGTTCGTCGCGGCTCGGACCGCGACTACCACGGCACGATCGATGACGAGCGCATCGAGCGCGTCTCGCTCCTGCGGCCGCAGGAGATCCCGACCTACGTGCAGGACGGGCTGTTCGACCTCGGCATCACTGGCCAGGACTGGATCGCCGAGACCGGGGCCGACGTCGAGGTGCTCACCACGCTCTCCTACGCGAAGAGCGGCACCGGACACGGCACGAACGTCGTCCTTGCGGTGCCGACGTACCACCCCGCGAACAGCGCGAAGGAGATGCCGGCGGGCTCGCAGATCTCGACCGAGTTCGAGCGCATGACGAAGCGCTACTTCGATGACCTGGGCATCGGCGTCCACGTGGTCTGGTCCTTCGGCGCCACAGAGGCCAAGGTCCCCGAGATCGTCGACGCGATCGTCGACATCACCGAGACCGGCAGCACGCTCCGCGCCCACGGCATGAAGATCATCGAAACCCTGATGACCTCGGAGCCGGTGCTCGTCGCCAACCGCGAGGCGGCCGCCGACCCCACGAAGCGCCGCGCGATGGACGACATCACCACTCTGCTGCTCGGCGCTCTCGCGGCAGAGGGTCGGGTCCTGATCAAACTCAACGTCGCCGAGTCGGAGCTCGCGAAGGTCCTCGAGGTCGTGCCGTCGATGAAGTCCCCCACCGTGTCGCCACTCCAGGAGGGCGGATTCGCGATCGAGACCGTCGTGGAGAAGTCCCAGGTGAACCGGCTGATCCCCGAGCTCAAGGCCCGAGGCGCGACCGACATCCTCGAGATCCCGATCTCGAAGATCGTCCCGTGAGCTGACCCTGATCAGGCACAACCCGCCACCGAGGTATGACCGCTGGTCCGAACGACGCTTGACAGGATCCGGGGCTGAGGCCCACACTTGGGCCGTGTTTGACCGGCCGTTCAAACTCTCGAACGTATCCGGGCCCTAGGGGGCGTCGGGCCGAGCATCATCGGCCCGGGGCCTCCCAGACCTCCCGCGGACCGCGGGGGGTCTTTGGTTTCCGTGAAGGTGCCGGCAGGAAGAGGTAGCCATGATCGATCTCACACACGAAGAGCGGATGCGCCGGGAGGCGGCCACCCTGGAGACCTACTGGGGCTCGAACCAGCGGTGGAAGGGCATCGATCGCGCCTACTCGGCGGAGGACGTATTGCGGCTCCGTGGGTCGGTCACGGTCGAGCACACGCTGGCGCGCCTGGGCGCCGAGCGCCTGTGGTCGCTGATCCACGGCCCCGGGTACGTCGCCGCCCTCGGTGCGCTCACCGGCGGCCAGGCCGTCGAGATGGTCAAGGCCGGCCTCAAGGCGATCTACCTCTCGGGCTGGCAGGTGGCGGCCGACGCCAACCTGGCGGGCCAAACCTACCCGGACCAGTCGCTCTACCCGGCGAACTCGGTCCCGCAGGTCGTGAGGCGCTTCAACAACGCGCTCCAGAGGGCGGACCAGATCGCGTGGGCCGAGGGCGAGACCGGCACGTACTGGCTCGCGCCGATCGTGGCCGACGCGGAGGCCGGGTTCGGTGGGCCGCTGAACGCGTTCGAGCTGATGAAGGCCATGATCGAAGCGGGGGCGGCGGGCGTGCACTTCGAGGACCAGCTCGCGAGCGAGAAGAAGTGCGGGCATCTCGGGGGCAAGGTGCTCGTGCCGACGGAGCAGTTCATCCGCACGCTCACCGCGGCGCGCCTGGCGGCCGACGTGCTGAACGTCCCGACCGTGCTCATCGCCCGGACCGACGCCGACGGGGCGACGCTCCTCACAACCGACGTCGACCCGCGCGACCGCCCGTTCCTGACAGGCGAGCGCACCCCGGAGGGGTTCTTCCATGTCCGCCCCGGCGTGGGGTCGGCGATCGCGCGAGGCCTCTCGTACGCCCCGTACGCGGACGTGCTGTGGTGCGAGACCGCGCACCCGGACCTGGACGAGGCGCGCGCGTTCGCCGAGGGGATCCACGAGCGCTTCCCCGGCAAGCTCCTCACATACAACTGCTCGCCCTCGTTCAACTGGAAGCGGAATCTGGACGACGACCAGATCGCGACTTTCCAGACCGAGCTCGCGGCGATGGGCTACACGTTCCAGTTCATCACCCTGGCCGGGTTCCACGCGCTGAACGCGTCGATGTTCGAGCTCGCCAAGGAGTACGCCGCCGAGGGCATGACCGCGTACGTGCGCCTGCAGGAGCACGAGTTCGCGCTCGAGGAGGAGGGCTACACGGCGACCCGCCACCAGCACGAGGTGGGTACCGGATACTTCGACCGCGTGTCGCAGGTCGTGAGCCACGGGACCGCGTCCACGCTGGCCCTGGCGGGCTCCACCGAGGAGGAGCAGTTCGAGGAGCACCACGCGACGGGCAACGGGCACCACCAACGCGATCCGATCCTGGACTGAACCTCAGCCGAGCAGGTAGCGGCGGGAAAGCGGCACGTCGTCCACCGGCGACGCGGCGAGCACACGCCCGTCGAGGGTGACCGTGCCGTCGCGCGGGTCGACCTCGATGGCCGGCACGAACGTGTTGCGGTGCAGATCCCGGCGCGAGACCCCCCGGGTGCCCTCGACCGCCGCGAACCGACGGGCGCTGCCGAGCCGTTCCGCGATCTCCGTCTCGAGCGCGAGCCGCGACACGAAGGTCGTCGAGACCGACGCCGCGGCCGCGCCGATCCCGCCGAACTGAGGGCCGTAGCGCACGGGCTCGGCGCCCTCGATCGAAGCGTTGCCCTCGCCGAGCGCTCCCCACACGAACGCGCCCGCCTTGAGCACCACTTCGGGCTTCACGCCGAAGTAGGTCGGGCGCCAGAGCACGATGTCGGCAAGGCGCCCGGGCACGAGCGAGCCGACGTCTCCCTCGATGCCGTGAGTCCTGGCGGGCTCGGCGGTGACCTTGGCTAGGTAGCGCAGGACCCGCTCGTTGTCGTCCTCGGGGGCATCACCCGCCCACGCCTTCATGACGTGAGCGAGCTGGAACGTGCGACGGAAGGTCTCGCCGATCCTGCCCATCCCCTGCGAATCCGAGTTCACGATCGAGATGGCGCCCAGCTCGTGGAGCGGGCCCTCGGCGGCCATCGTCGCCGGGTGGATCCGCTCCGCGGCCGCCGCGACGTCCTCGGGGACGTTCGGGTTGCCGCCGTGGACCGCCAGGATCATCTCCACGTGCTCGGCGGCGGAGGCGGTCCCGTACGGGATCGTCGGGGTCGTGGACGAGCAGATCACGTTCGGCTCGCGGACGATCCCGATCAGGTCGGGCATGTGCCCACCGCCGGTGCCCTCCACGTGGTACGCGTGGATCGAACGGCCAGCGATCGCCGCGACCGTGTTCTCCAGCTCGCAGCTCTCGTTCAGTCCGTCCGTGTGCAGGCACACGGTCACGTCGTGGGCGTCGGCGAACGCGAGGGTCGCGTCGACGATCTCCGGGTACGCGCCCCAGTCCTCGTGGATCTTCAGGCCGCACGCCCCGGCTTCGAGCAGGCGCTCCAGGTGTCCGGGCACGTCGGTGCGCGCCGACGCCTGCAAGCCCAGGTTCACCGGCAGGTGCTCGAAGGCGCGCAGGGTCCGCTCCATCATGTACGGGGGCTCCTCGAAACCGGCGGTGATCAGCGTCGTGACTCCGGCCGAGAGCGCGACGGGCACCAAACGCGGCGTGATGAGGTGGACGTGCGAGTCCACCGCGCCCGCCGTCGCTATGAGCCCGTACCCGTTCACCGGCCAGGTGCTCGGCCCAATCACGAGGTCGACAGGACCGGAGACCTCCGGGTTCCCGGCGCTGCCGATCCCTGCGATCCGCCCGTCCTTGATGCCGACGTTCGTCTTCACCACGCCGAGGAGCGGGTCGATCACGACCACGCCGGCGATCACCATGTCGAGCTCGGAGCCGGGAGCGGCCCGGTCGTGCTGGGCCTGGCGCGAGCGGAAGTTCTTCGCGTAGCCCCACATCGGCTCGTCCCCGTAGCCCACGTGGTCGGCCTGGACCCGCACCCGCAGGTCGGTGTCGCCCAGGCTCACGAGGTCCCCTGTCGTGGGGCCGTAGCGGAGCACGTACTCTTCGTGCGAGAGCGAGGTCACGTGAGGGGGCTCCCGGCCGGGACCTGCTGAGTTATGCAGTGGGGGCCCCCGCCGCCCTCGTGCAGGACCTCGCCCGGGACCGGGACGACCTCGCGGTCGGGGAAGGCCGCGCGCACCTGGGCGAGCGCCACCTCGTCCATCGGGCCGCCGGCGACCGGGGCTATGACGCCGCCGTTCACGAGGTAGAGATTCAGGTACGGGATGTGGGCGGGCGCGCCGGCGTCGAACGCGACGACCTCGATCTCCCGGCCGCGGGCGTCCGCGGTCGCCGCGATCGCGCGCCCGTTCGTTTGCCCGCGCTCGTGGTCGGGATCGGCCGGGTCGGCCGGCGCGAGCAGGATCACGCGCCCCGGTGCCACGTACTGCGCGATGCCGTCCACGTGACCGTCCGTGTCCCGGCTCGCCGCCCATCCGAACGGCAGCCAGACCACTCGGTCCACGCCGAGGTACTCGAACAGGAGCTCCTCGATGTCTCCCCGGGACAGGGACGGGTTCCGGTTGGGGTGGAGGAGGCACTGCTCGGTCGTCAGCAGCGTGCCCTCGCCGTCCACGAAGAACGAGCCACCCTCGAGGATCATCGGGGCGACGTAGCGGCGCATGCCGAGGTGCGCGGAGATCGCCTCTGGCACGCGTGCGTCGCGGTCGTAGGGGTGGAACCGCTCGCCCCACGAGTTGAATCCGAAGTGCACGAGCGCCACACCCCCGCGCCCGTCGGTTACGAAGATCGGCCCGTTGTCCCGCACCCAGGAGTCGTCGATCGGGACCGGCAGGACCTCGATGCCGTCGGTCCCGCAAGCGTCCGTCGCCTCCCGAGCCTGATCCGGGTCGGCGAGCACGATCACCGGCTCGAAGCCCGCGACGGCACGGGCGACCTCGGCGTAGTCGCGCTTGGCGGCCTCGAACAGCTCACCCCACAGCTCGGCCCGGGTCCGCGTCGGCCACGCCATCAGCGTGGCCCGGTGCGCCGACCACTCGGCGGGCATCGAAAGGCCGTCCTCGCGCGGGGTGCTCACGCCGACCTCAGCCCCGCGTAACGCACCAGGACGACGTCGCGGGTCTCGCCCGGCGACCACCGGACCGATGAGCCCGAGGGGACGTCGAGCCGGAAGCCCTCGGCCAGGGCGCGGTCGAACTCGAGGCGGCGGTTCACGCGGTGGAACGGGTAGTGGGAGGAGACGCGCACCGGGCGCTCGGACGTGTTGGTGACCGTGACCGAGATCCGGTCCCGGCCCGCAGCGAGCTCGATCACGCAGAGACCCAGGGTTCGCGGAGCACCACGAGCCGGGATCCCTCCTCGAGCAGGACCTCCAGGCGGATCTCCGGCACGAGCTCGGCGACGCCGGGCATCAACCGGTCGGACGGGACCGCGTTCCGGCCGGTCTCGAGGACCTCCTCGAACGCCATCCCGGCGCGGGCGGCCGCGTGCATCTCGTCGCACGCGATCGCGATCGCCTCCGGCGCGTTCAGGCCGAGGCCGCGCTCAAGCGTTCGGCGCGCGAGCTCGGCAACCGCGAAGACCCGGAGCCGCTCCTCCTCCGTCGGGGTCAGGTACATGGGCGAACCGTAGTCCAACCACCCACCGGACGCCGAGCTCAGGCGGCCGGCTCGAGCTCCTCGGTCTGCGCGGGGACCCTCGAACGCGCGACGAGGAGGCCGGTCGCCCCCAGGACCACCGCGCCGCCGAGCGCGACCACCGCCGTCACGGGTTCGTCGACGACGGCCCACGCGGTCAGTGCCGCCACCACCGGCGCACACTGCGTGATCAGGGCGGAGAGCCAGGACTCGACGTGCCGGTGCGACCATGCGACGAGCAGGTGCCCCGTCGCACCGGGAAGGATCGCGAACAGGACGAGGATCGCCCAGTCGTGGGCGTCGGGCCAGGCGGGCGGGATCCCGCCGCGGATCAGCGCTACCGGTGTGATCACGATCGCGCCAGCGATCATCACACTCGTCATGTACTCGAGCGCCGAGGCCTGCACCCGTGCCCGCCGGGAGAACAGCCAGTAAGCGACCCAGGCGAGCATCGACAGCGCGGCCAGGGCATCGCCGACCGGGCTCCAGGCAGGCGAGCCCGACGAGCCCACCGTCACCAGCACCACGCCGCCCAACGACGCCGCGGCCAGGGCCCGCTCGCGCCGACCGATCCGTTCGCCCAGCCACCGGGCCGAAGCGAAGGCGATGAGGACCGGCGCAAGAGCACCGATGATCGCCGCGTTGGCGACGGTCGTGAGTTTGACGGCCGTGAACGCGAGTCCGATGTCGAGCGCGAAGAGCGCGCCCCCAGGGGCGCAGGCGCGGAACGTCGCCCACGAGAGCCGGCGCCGCATAACCGCCATCACCCCGAGGTGAAGTAGCGCCCCGAGCCACAGCCGGTACATCGCGAAGGTGAGCCCGCTGATGGCGGTCGTCTTCACCAGGACGCCCACCGAACCCCAGATCAGCGTGGCGGTCGCGACGGCCGCGATCGCCAGGTTCCGCTGCGAGGACCGTTCGGGCATATCGGAAGTCAGCCTACGGTACGACCCACGCCCGTAGACTGCGGCCGATGCTCAGCGGGGCCATCGCAGCGGCCGTCACCCCGCTCCTGCCGGGAGGAGCGGGCCTCGACGAGCCCGCGTTCGAACCGCTGGTCCGGTTCCTCTCGAAGGGCGGGATCGACGGTGTGCTCGCATGCGGAACGACCGGCGAGGGGATCCTGCTCTCGCTCGACGAGCGTCGCCACGCGGCCGAGGGATTCCTCGGGACGCGGCCCGCCGGGTTCCAGGTGGCGGTGCACGCCGGAGCGCAGACGACGGTGGATACCGTGGCGCTCTGCCGGCACGCCCGCGAGGTCGGCGCCGATGCCGTCGCGGTCATCGCGCCCCCCTACTTCCCGCTCGACGAGGTCGAGATCTTCGAGCACCTGCGCGCGGCCGCGGCGGCGGCGGACCCACTGCCCTTCTACGTGTACGAGTTCGCGGGGCGCTCCGGCTATCCGATCCCCGTCGCGGTCGCGGAGCGGCTGCGAGGCTCCGTCGGGAACCTGGCCGGGCTGAAGGTCTCCGACACGCCCTGGAGCGCCGTCGAACCGTACCTGCTCGAGGGTCTCGACGTGTTCATCGGCTCGGAGCCTCTGGTGCTCGAGGGTCTGGACCACGGGGCGACCGGGGCGGTCTCGGGTCTGGCGACCGCGTTCCCCGAGATCGTGGCCTCGCTGGTCCACGAGCGGAGCGAGCCGGCGGGCGAGGAGGTCGCGACGCTGCGCAGGCTCCTCGGCACGCTGCCGTTCCACGCGGCGCTGAAGGCGATCCTGGCGGCACGCGGGGTCCCGATCGGACCCGACGTTCGAGCCCCGCTCCGAGGCCTCACCGCCGGGGAGCGCGAACACGCCCTGGACGCCGCTCGCGCGGTCGGCGCCCTCTAGTCCCGAACGCCCGAACAGCGTGGCCGGCACCACTGGTGGTCGGTCCGATGGCCTCGCTGGGGGATCAGCTCGCGAGCAGCGCGGGGATCTCGAGCAACGAGGCGATCGTTTCGCCGCCCCAGTCATCTGGGTCGGGGTTCAGCATCTCGGTGGACACATCCGGGTCGCTGATCAATACCGGACGCATCCCGACGGCGGCCGCGCCCGAGAGCTCCCGATAGGAGCCGTCGCCGACGTATAGGCAATCGGTCGGTTCCACGCCCAGCCCCTCGCAGGCGCGGAGGTAGATCGCCGCGTCGGGCTTGCGCAGTGCGACCTCGCTCGAGAACACCTCCACGTCGACCGTGCCCGCGAGCGGTGAGGCGCGCCAGATGCCCGGCGTGTCGGGGGCGCACATGCTGACGAGCGCGAGCCGATGGCCGTCGCGGCGCAGGCGCGCCAGCACCTCCTCGGCGCCCGGCCGCGGCACGAACCAGTTCCGATACATCGCGGTCCGGGCCTCGAGCGCCTCGGTGACCTGCGAGTCGGACGGCCATGCGCCGGCCCGTGCGGCCACCGTGCGCAGGTTCTCCTCGATCCCGCCGAGTTGCCCGGTCTGACGTTGCACGGCCGTCGCCGCCCACGCGCCGTGGAAGCTGTCGCGGTCGGCCTCCAGCACCGCCGCAGCCGTGTCGAGCCACGCATCCCATTCCGAGCGCGGGAGCTCGTAGACGAGCGTGCCGAACAGGTCGAACACGACGGAGCGGATCGGGCTCACGGCGGCGGCCACTCATCCTCGAGCAGCCCGTAGACGACGAGGTCGTAGAACCCACGGCTACCGCGCCCCTCGCCGCGCGCGACGCCCTCGCGAGTGAATCCGAGGCGCTCGGGGATCGCGCGGCTCCGCGGGTTGTCCGCTCCGGCCCGGATCACGATGCGGTGCAGGCCCATCTCGCCGAACCCGATCCCGATCAGCGCCCGGACGGCGCGCGTCACCAACCCGCGCCCCTCGTGGCTCGACGCGATCCAGTAGCCGATCTCGGCCGCGATCCCGTAGCTGTCGGGCATGAGGCCCACTCCGCCCACGTACGCGTCGTCCACGAACACGCCGCTGCCCTCGAGGCTCCGCTCGGCCGCGACAACGCGTTCGAACCACGCGCGCTGGTCCTCGATCGTGCTGGTCCCCTCGACCCACGGCATCCAACGGGCCAGCCGATCGCGCTCGGCCTGCACGAGCGCCCAGGTCTCGTCCAGGTCGTCCATCGTGAGCCGTCGAAGGATCGCGCCGTCGCCGAGCTCGACCGGCAGCGGGCTCACGACGTCGAGGGCGCGGCCTTCTGGCGTTCCTCCTCGGCAAGGACGCGGCGCAGGACCTTGCCGACCATCGTCTCGGGCAGCGCGTCGCGGAACTCGACCTGCTTGGGCGCGCGGTACGCGGTGAGCCCGTTGGCGGGATCGCGCGCCCAGGCCACGATCTCCTCCGTCGTGGCGCTCTCGCCCTCCTTCAGGACGACGAACGCCTTCACGGCCTCCCCGGTCGACTCGTCGGGCACGCCGATCACCGCCGCCTTCGAGACCTTCGGGTGGTGGTAGAGGACCTCCTCCACCTCGTTCGGGTACACGTTGAACCCGGAGACGATGATCATCTCCTTCAGCCGGTCCACGATCGCGAAGTAGCCATCGGCGTCCATCACGGCGACGTCACCCGTGTGGAACCAGCCGTTGCGGATCACGAGCGCGGTCTCCTCGGGCCGGTTCCAGTACCCGAGCATCACCTGCGGGCCGCGGATGCAGAGCTCGCCACGCTCGCCCGGCCCCAGCTCCTTCTCCGGATCCTCCAGATCCACGATCTTGCACTCGGTATCCGGCGCCGGCAGGCCGATCGAGCCCGCGCGCGGCGCCGACAGCGGGTTCACGTGGGTGAGCGGCGAGCACTCGGTGAGCCCGTAGCCCTCGACGAGCTTGGCGCCGCCCGTGATCTCCGCGAAGCGCTTGGCGACGGCCGTGGGCAGCGGCGCCGCTCCCGAGATGCACGCCTTCACCGAGCGCAGATCAGTCTTGGCCGCGAGTGGGGACTCGTTGATCGAGTTGAAGAGCCTAGGAACGCCGGGAACGAACGTCGGCTTCTCCTTGCCCATCTCCTCCAGCACCAGGTGCAGGTCCCGCGGGTTGGGGATCGGCACCATCTTTCCGCCGACCAGGATCGTGACGTTCATCGTGATCATCCCGAACGAGTGGAAGAACGGCAGCGGGCCGAGGAGCGCCTCCTTGCCCTCCTCGAGCTGCAGCACCTCCTTGGCCTGCATCGCGTTCGAGACCAGGTTGCGGTGCGAGAGCATCGCGCCTTTGCTCACGCCTGTGGTCCCGCCCGTGTAGATGAACCCCGCCGCGTCCCTCGCGGGATCGACGGTCGCGGCGACCGGTGCGGGGCCGGCGCTCGAGAGCCACTGCTCCCACCAGCGTACGGGCGCGCCCTTGGGGACCGGCGGCCACGGCTTGCCCTGCGCGCGCTGGTTCTTCTTGAACTTCAGCGCCGGTGCGAGCTGCTTCTTGGGGAACGGCATGTAGTCGTTCAGCCGGGCTACGACCACGTGCTCGATGCCGACCTGCCGGAAGACGTCGGCGAAGTCCGAGTACAGGAGGTCGAGGACTATGACGACCTCGGAGCCGCTGTCGCGGAGCTGGTGTTCCATCTCGCGCTTCGTGTAGAGCGGGTTGTTGCCGACGATGATCGCGCCCAGCCGGATCGTCGCGTAGTAGGCCACGATGTAGTGCGGGCAGTTGGGCATCACGAGGGACACCCGGTCGCCCTTGCTGACGCCCAGGCCCGCGAGCGCCGCCGAGCACCGCTCGACCTCGGCGAGCAGGTAGCGGTAGGTGAGCTTCTTGCCGAACCAGGCAACGGCCGTGGCCTCGGGGTGCTTGCGCGCGGCGTTCTCGAGCATGCCGAAGGCAGACATCTCGGGGTAGGGCTCGAGCGAGTGGGCGACACCCTCCGGGTACCCAGCGAACCACGGGCGATGGTCGGTCACGTTGGCATCGTTCCAGACGGCCGGGGCAGGGCGCAACCGCTGCCCGCCGTTCCGACCCGGGTAGGCTGCCCCGATGCCCGACCCCCTGGACGCGATGCCCGACCCCCTGGACGAGCTCCGCGAAACCGCACGGGCGGCTCTGGCCCCAGCGGAGGGTGAGCTAGTCGTCCCGGGCCTCCACGAGCCGGTCGAGGTGCTCCGCGACCGCTGGGGCATCCCCTACCTCACGGCGTCCTCGCTCGAGGACCTGTGGTTCGCGCAGGGGTTCGTGCAGGCCTCCGAACGGCTCTTCCAGATCGACCTCGCGCTCAGGGCATCCAATGGGCGCCTGTCCGAGCTGTTCGCCGAGCTGACGTTGCCCGCCGACCGGTTCGCGCGGACCGTCGGGTGGACCCGCATCGGCGCGCGCGAGGCCCAGGCGTGGGGACTGGTGGACCGGGTCGTGCCGCGGGCCGAACTGGAGCGGGCGCTTCACGAGGCCGCACAGGCGTTTGTGGAAACGG
>Ga0209324_10001450_pt1 | contig 16351 bp, 20 predicted proteins | sample Rifsed19ft3_FD_184015 | JGI IMG/M metagenome (GOLD analysis project Ga0209324, IMG submission 184015) | Soil microbial communities from Rifle, Colorado, USA - sediment 19ft 3 (version 2) | ecosystem: Environmental > Terrestrial > Deep subsurface > Rock core/Sediment | place: Rifle, Colorado...
CAGAACATTTCCATTTTGTTTAACAGCCGCCAAGACTATATCTTTATCATTTTTAAATTCCTTGCTTGTATTTTTCAGAACATATCCATATTCTTTAACAGCCGCCAAGACCATATCTTTATTATTTTGTAATTTCTCGCTTGCATATTCCAAAGCACGTCCATCTTTTTTTACGGCCGCCAAAACTATATCTTTATTATTTTTAAATTCCTCGCTTGCGTATTGTAGAGAAAATCCATTTTGTTTAACAGCCGCCAAAACTATATCTTTATTATTTTTAAATTCCTCGCTTGCGAATTCCAGAACATATCCATCTTGTCTCACAGCCGCCAATACGATATCTTTATCATTTTGTAATGCCTTGCTTGCGAATTGCAAAGCATGTCCATTTTGTTTTACGGTAGCCAGTACTATCTCTCTATCTCTCACATATCTCAGAGCATTTCCATCTCGGTTTATAGCCTCTAATACTATTTCCCTTTTTCTTTTATTTTCCGGCACAAATAATAAATTAACATTTTTATCCTTTGATTCCTCCTTTAATTTTTTTATAAATTTATATTCCTCACTTGTTTTATCTTTAGCCTTTAATAAATCTGGAAATCTCGTTTGAAGTAACCAATCCAACTCTACAGGCTTGTCTTGTTCATCCATAAAACTTTCAGTATTTATATGTATTGCATATTTCTCAAATAAATATTTTTCTTTTTTTGGAATGAACATATACAACGGCCCCTTTTTATTATAATCTTCAAACTTATTACCCTCATCAGCTGATATACACCATCTTGTACTCTGTCCATACGTGCGCGAGGCCTACTCAGTCAATGGATGAACTATTAATACCTCATCATTGTCCACTAATTTCTCATACTCTTTTGTTTCCACTTTATACTCTATCTCAAACGTCTTTAATTCATCTTTAAATTCGTCTAAATAATCCTCCAAACCTGGTATTTGCATCTCTTTATCCTCCATTTTCCCTTTTTTAATAACCTTTTTACATCCTACAATTCCACAGAATTGTAAAATCGGTTTTAATTTTATATTTCTATCCTTTAAATATTTATATTTTTGCAGGGCTGGACCTGTTCTTGAGGCTATATCTTCAAATTTCTTAATCCCACCGCGTAAATAACCAATAATAATCCACTCTAAATATGTTTTTTCAATAGTAGGATCAGCCTTTATAAACTCCTGTGGTAAAGATGTCACTTTTTTGGGAGCGGAATTATCTTTTTCAAATCTTTCTAATAGGTTAATTTTATGTATTTCCCAAGCCTCATCAGGTTTCATTGTTCCAACGTTATATGATTCTATTATTTTATTCAGGTTAGAAATTGTATGAACATTAAAATAGTTGCCCAAGAGAATAATATCAGAAATATTCAAAGTGTACATAATTAATATAATGTATTATATTAATTTTAAAATATTAGTGTTCAGGTATAGACCGTTAATCCATTGTTGTAAAATATAGTTTTTGATGCGTAAACATTCTAACCTTTAAACCGCAGTGCCATTTTATTTAACTACAGCCAATATTTCCTTATCATTTTTTAATTTTTCGCTTGCAAATTGCAGAGCAAATCCATTTTGTTTTACGGCAGCCAAGACTATTTTTTTATTATTTTGTAAATTTTCGCTTGCATATTCCAAAGCAAATCCATTTTGTTTAACAGCCGCCAAAACTATATCTTTATTATTTTGTAATTTCTCGCTTGCATATTCCAAAGCACGTCCATATTGTTTAACAGCCGCCAAGACCATATCTTTATTATTTTGTAATTTCTCGCTTGCATATTCCAAAGCACGTCCATCTTTTTTTACGGCCGCCAATACTATTTCTTTATTATTTTTAAATTTCTCGCTTGTATATTTCAGAGCACGTCCATCTCGTTTTATGGTCGCCAAGACTATATCTTTATTTCGTAATTCCTCGCTTGAATATCCATATTGTTTTACAGCCTCCAAGACTATATCTTTATTATTTTGTAATTCCTCGCTTGCATATTCCAGAGCATGTCCATCTTGTTCAATAGCCGCCAAGACTATATCTTTATCATTTTTAAATTCCTCGCTTGTATATTTCAGAGCAATCCAATTTTGTTTTACGGCCGCCAATACTATATCTTTATCATTTCTAAATGTCTCGCTTGCAAATTGCAGAGCAATCCAATTTTGTTTTATAGCCTTCAATATCATTCCCCTTGTTTGTTCATCTTCTGGAACAAATAATAAGTTAAAATCTTTATCCTTTGATTCCTCCCATAATTTTTTTATAAATTTATATTCCTTACTTGTTTTATCTTTAGCCTTTAATAAATCTGGAAATCTCGTTTGAAATAACCAGTCCAACTTTATAGGGTTATCTTTTTCATCCATAAAGTTTTCAGTATTTATATGTATTGCATATTTCTCAGATGCATATTGTTTTTTTTTTGGAATGAACATATACAATGGTCCATCTTTATTATAATGTTCAAACATATTACCCTCATCAGCTGATACACACCATTTTGTACCCTTTCCATACCTGCACGAGGCCTGTTCAGTCAATGGATGAACTATTAATACCTCATCATTTTCCACTAATTTCTCATACTCTTTTGTTTCCACTTTATACTCTATCTCAAACGTCTTTAATTCATCTGTAAATCCACCCAAATAATCCTCTAAACCTGGTATTTGTATTTCTTCATCCTTCATTTCTCCTTTTTTATTTCGTTTTTTAACAATCTTTTCACAACCTACAATTCCACAGAATTGTTCAATTTTCGGTAATGTTTTATTTTTCTTTAAATATTCATATTTTTTTAGGGCTGGACCCGTTCTTGAGGCTATATCTTCAAATCTTTTAATCCCACCACGTAAATAACTGCTAATAATCCACTCTAAATATGTTTTTTCAATAGTAGGATCAGCCTCTATAAACTCTTGAGGTAAAGAGGAGGCGTCTTTTGGAGCGGAATCATCAGTTTTAAATTTCTCAATCAGTTTACCTTTATGTATTTTCCAAGCCTCATCAGGCTTCATTGTTCCAACGTTATATGATTCTATTATTTTATTCAGGTTAGAAATTGTACAAACATTAAAATAGTTAGCCAAGAGAATAATATCAGAAATATTAAGGGTGTTCATAATTAATATAACAAATTATATTAATTATAAAATATGAATAATCCAAAACTTTGTTTTCTATTTGCATACACAGGAAAATACTTTATGTTAAATTTGTTCAATAAAGACTTATATACAGATTGTTTATCGAAATTAATAGGAATTTTTAAAATGACTATTGGGACATTCTGCAATAATTTTAAAACAACGTTTATAATATCCAAATCTCCTAATTTGAGCCTTATAAAGGTTTCTTTTTTATATTTTGTTCCGCCCCATGGTGGATCAATGTAAACAATGTCTGCATCCGTTATTCTTGGGTCATCCAATAATTTTGAACTATCTGCAAGTAAAGCCTTAAATGTCCCTTTTCTTTTTAATATTTCGCCATATTTTTTAAGATTATATTCCAATTTGAGAAATGTATTGTTATTATTCTCGATAGCCAGTATATCCGCATCTGGATATAAAATTCCATAAAAAATTGTATCCACTCCAATATGGGCCGTTAAATCCACAATTTTTTTGGCGGTATGTGGCAAAAATTTTATATTTAACAAACTTGATATATGCCATGGCATTAAAGAGGAATATCTGGATTCAGCGCCCATTGTTGTAAAATAAGAATAATCTAATATGGTCTTTTTTGATGCATCAATAACATTCTTATCGAATGGAACAAATTCAGGCTGTTCTGGAAATTTTTTTTGATAAACCATATTAAAATATAAGGTTGGATTAGTTTTGGTCTTTGCAAAATTAAAATCTTTAAACACTAAATCTGGACAATTTTCAGTTATTGTTTTATGCCAATGTTTAACATCCATATAGGCTGTATCTTTTAATGACTGGATAGCCTCTTCAAAACTCTTTGAATCCAAAACGACATCATATAGGAAATGTTCAATATTGATAAGTTTTTCAATAAAAATATTTCTACAATCATGCTCCCGTAAAAATAGATATCCTCCAGGCTTTAATTTATTATTAATGTTGTGCAAAATATTTTGAAACACAGGGGTCTTCTTTATGTGATGGAGGACCTGAAGAACCATTATTAAATCAATGTCATTAATAGGCAACTTACCAGTTTCTATTGGAAAGAACGAAACAAGTGCCTTTGCATTCTCTTGAATATGGTTTTCTCGATCAATTGCAATCAGATTCTTGTTATTTTTAATCTTAAGATGGTTTCCAAATCCAATTAAAATCTCTCCATTTCCAGAGCCAAAATCCACTATTCTGGAATTTTCATTCAGTCCTGTTAAATATTTTTTAAAATCATCAATTCTATTTTTGGCTCGTGGAGTAGTAAAAAGGGGATTATACACATAACCCCATTTAGTTTTTTCTTTTTCGCCTCCGAGAGCCTTTAATTTTTTATATTTCTCACTATCAGGCTCGTTTGCTTTTACGATATCGATAGCCTTTTTATTCTGTGTTATCCTTTTTGAAATTAACTGTTCAAGAAGATAAACAAAAGGAGAATAAAAGACGATGTTCAAATCATAATCATCAATTTTATCATATTCATCAGCCACCATAACCATATAGTCAAAAAAAGTATTAAATGTTGGAATTTGTAGAGCATTGTCATCAATATAATGCTCTACATATTCGGAGAAGATTTCAAGTTCATCGTGCATACTGCTTGGAGGGGATTCAAGATATATGGGGGTAATACTTTTTATCAATATTTTTTTATTATTGAGTCTAACGGTATAGACCTCTAAAGTTGGTGTTTTATATGTTTCAGCCTGTTCAAAGGGGTTATTATTCATTTTGAATTTTTTTGTTTTATCAATAGGAAACATTATTTTGACTTTTGAAATGATATTTTCACATTCTTTGTCGCGTATAAAACATAAATATGCTGGCAACATTTGAGTGGTTAAATTTTTGAATAATATGGGGTAAATACGTTTATGCCATTTAATATAGACAACATTGTCAGGCTCTGTTACTAAATATTCTCGATCATTTTTTGACACATCAATATAGGGTATATTTTCGATCCAGAAATCCATTAATATCTAAAATTAAATTTAAATTTTATCATTTTTAAAATTTAAATTGTTCAATAATATCATCATAGTCATTATATGGCTTGCTGGAATTTAAAATACACAAATAGCTGTCAAATGTTGCATATATTTTAAACCCTGTAAAACTATCCTCATAATAGTATGAATCCTTTGTAAACAAATATGTGTATATCCTTTTATCGGCTGTCAAACTTGTATAAAAATCGGCATCAGCCCATGCTGGAAGTATCATAAATATAAATGTTTCCTTTTTCTCTCTTATTGAGCGCTCAAATATTTCTAACGCAAATGAAACCGTTTTTTCAACAATCTCCAAAATAAATGGTGGGTTTAGTGTTATTCTTTTTCCGATAAAGTCCTGATCGTATGCGTTCCCGAGGGATCCGAATGGTTTATCAGTGTCATAAAACAGACTACAAAAAGGAAGGCCATATGGTAAAAGTTGAGAATTTATAGGGGATGAAAAGCCTTCAATTTCAATGCCATATTTTTCGACCAAGAGTTTATAAACATTTTTGGGGACATTCCATTGTTGACCCCCGGGAAATAAGGATGCATATCTCATAACCATATAAATAATCTCATTTGTGTTGGCAAATTTTCTTAATAATTTAAGTCTTTTTTTATTTAATTTTTTTCTAAACTTGCCAACGCATATGGTTCCATTACTTTGGATGTTAAAGTCAGGTATTTCTTTTTCCACTTTGAATTCAAGAAATTCACGCATGAATTTTTGCGCCTCATTCTTTGTAAAAATGGTTTTTTCAACCAATTGTTTTATCGCGTTATTCACGTATAAATCTCCATCAAAAGAATAATGGGTAATCAAGGCTCTTTCAATTGTTGAATATAATTGAAATTTATTTTTAAAGTGTTCAATAAAGGTAAATATTCTTAGCCAGTTATTATACTCTTCAATTATCTTTTCCTTTACCTCCATATATTTAAATAAAATATATGGAAATTTATCAATTTTATAATTGTATTTTATCATCGTCCTCAAATGTGTAAACTCCTCCAAAGACATTGGACACATCTATGCTCTTTAAACCCATATATCTGGGTGTCAAATGATTAAAATTCCTAAATGGTCCAGCATATTTTTCATAAATGGCATCAATATTTTTACCATTGCTTGATATATTACAATTCCTTGGACCCCTAATATTTTTAGGCAAAACCAATTTATACCATTTGTAGCCAAATGGATAATCTATTACAACGTGGTCCCCTTTATCTTTTACAAAAAACCGAGAAAGGAGAATCGCGGTCAATAAAGAGAATATGCCCTTTTTGTATAGGTAAATACAAAAAGAGACTGATGCCGATACAAATATAAGAAGATACATTTATAATCTTCTTTTTTATAAATGTACATCGGCGTGTACCAATTCTGCGGCCCGCGGCTGTCATTCCTTTAAACCATTTTTGGCCTGCGGCTGTCATTCCTTTAAACCATTTTTGGCCTGCCGCGTTCATTCTTTTAAACCATTTTTGGCCTGCGGCTGTCATTCCTTTAAACCATTTTTGGCCTGCGGCTGTCATTCCTTTAAACCATTTTGGCCTGCCGCTGTCATTCCTTTAAACCATTTTCGGCCTGCCGCGTTCATTCTTTTAAACCATTTTTTGCATTTATTTATTTTCTTTTTTATAAATAAATGACAACCAGAAAAGCTCTACTTGTAGGTATAAATTATATTGGAACATCCAATAAATTATATGGATGCATAAATGATGTTAATAATATGAAATCATATCTTTTAGAACATAATTACACAGAAGATGATATTCAGATTTTAACAGATGAAACCCCCGATAAACCAACCAAAAAAAACATTTTAAATTCCCTCTTTCAATTAGTCATTTCAGATTCTAATAGGCTCTTTTTCCATTATTCCGGACATGGTACACGAATTTCTGACACCAATGGAGACGAAGCCGATAAAAATGATGAGGCAATTGTCCCTCTTGATTTCGCGAAAGAGGGAATTATCATTGACGACCAATTAAGAGGAATATTATCTTGTATGTCTCCTAAAAGCACAATGACAATTGTTTTGGATAGTTGTCACTCTGGAACTTGTATGGATCTCGCATATACAATCGCTATGCGAAAGAAAACTATTAAAAAAATTATAAAAGGAAAATCCATAAATAGTATTGTTGAACAATGGGATTTTATAAAGGACAACCACTATGTTGAAACACCCGGAAATGTTACTCTATTCTCCGGCTGTATGGATGCCCAATATTCCGCTGACACGTTTGAAGACGGACAGGCTCAAGGCGCAATGACCTGTTGTCTCTTAAGAGTCTTACCAAAAGCCAAAAACCTTCTTGAACTCTTGTTATTACTCCGCCAAGAACTTGAACGCTCCGGATATAAACAAACAGCCTTTTTATCCTCTGGAAAAGCCAGCCCTCTCCATTCCGCCGTGAATTTTTGTTAATATTACGGGGATATCCCCCGTAAGCCTTCTTACACCATATTAGGGAATATCTCTTCCTCCGACCCTGCTTCATTTTTCAAAGGAAATTCAATAGGCTGGATATTTAATTGTGTTTTGTTTTGGCTTTGCATTTTGGGTTATAACAATAAATGTAGACTGTAAAACCTTCATCAGCACTCCGTGTTTGGAGTTCCGCAACAATAGTCTGTTTAGAGCCACATTTAGGACATTCTATTTCACCTTCCCTAATCTCAGGCGGATTTTCAATCAAATTATCATGTTTTTCTCTCTCTCTCTTATATTTTGCATAAAAAGAAGACTTCCAATTAAATCCAGACGTCTTGACATCCGAATAAATCTCTTCAAAATCCCTTCCATCCTTTAACTCTCCTATAACATTGTAAATGTCCTCCCATTCAAGTTTCTCCAACTTTTTAATATCTTTGACCGGCAACCTCGTATATTTTTTAATATCCATTTGAATATTAAAAAATTAAAATTATTTATTCATTTTTTTATCTTCCCCAATATTCCCCGTAAGCCCTTACCCGTTATGAGCCAAAATGATCAATATGGTGTAAGGGGCTTACGGGGATATCCCCGTAATATTCCCGTAAGCCCTTACCCGTTATGAGCCAAAATGATCAATATGGTGTAAGGGGCTTACGGGGATATCCCCGTAATATCATCTTTCGTGTGGTTCCAAATAGTCCATTCCAAGATAGTCAAAAATGTCTTTTTCTGTTTTGATACCAGAAATATACTCTTTCTTTGATATATTGAAGAATCCATGTTCAGACAGCCTCAAACCCTTTTTCTTTGCAATTTGCCGTTGTTTTTCATTGAATGGACCACTTCCAGTAAAGTACAAAAGGGCAAATGACCATTCTGACCTCTTGATAAACTCTATATCAATTCTGAATGCCATTCCAGTGTTCAAATTGACAACACCCATGTATTTTGTATTTCCAAGCCCAAGAGTCTCTTTTAGAATCCCTATCTCACAAAGATATTTCACAATCTCTTCAAGTTTGATCTCACCCTTTTTCATCGACAAGAGAATATCCAAATCCCCACATGTTTCCGCCTTTCTTCTAAAACTTCCACAGACCCTAATTAACAAAGAAACATTGTTTATTCTTTCAAACTCTATAATTGCCTTTTTTATGGAATTTACAATTGGCAATACTTTTGCCCGCGACGCTCTCTTTTGAAAATCATCATAGTATTTCAGCCCAATTTTTTGGGCATCTGTCAACAAATATTGTTTTTTCCTCAATTGATCAATCGTTTTAATCCCCTCTTCTCTCAAATTTTTAGCCGTTTTTGGCCCAACTCCCCATACTTTGCAGAAATCCGCTGTCTCCGCCTCTTCAATCTTTGCTTCTTCGGCCGCCTGAAGCCTGCCCGTTTCAATAATCTCATCAATCTTTGCCCCAATCTTCTTCCCAATTCCCTTGAATTCCTGGGCCTCCTTTCCAGATTTCAACTCATGGTCCAAACCAGAAATAATCTGAATAGTCTTTCTATAGGCCGAAATTTTATACACGGCCGTCTTCTCTGTCGACCTCTTTTCCTTTTCTAAAAGAATCTGAAGAGCCTCAGTGATCCTCTTATTTTTAGGATAAGATGCCATTTTGATTCTGACATTTTTTACAAATCTTAAAATCAGTTTTACAAGTGCAATAGTTGTCACGGGGATATCACGGGGGATATCACGGGGGATATCCCCCGTAAACCCCCTTACTCCATCTGGATTAAAATACGGGATATCACGGGGGATATCCCCCGTTAGCCCCCTTACACTACGGAGGATATTCCCGTCCCACAATCAGTCTATAACTGGGTGTAATGGGGCTAACGGGGGATATTAGCGTTTTTGAGCGAGGTCTATTAGGAATAGTTGTAATCATAGTCAATCCCCTTTGTATGTTTTACATCATCATATGCAGCACCCTGTCCCTGAAAGAACCATTGGGCTGGGTCAAAAATTTTAGAGCCAAAGTGTTCTTTATTTACTGCAATAAGCCCCAACATCAATAAAATTATAAACAACAGTATAATCTTATTCATTATTAGATGACAATTTTTTATAATTCCAACCATTTTTTACACATAATTCTTCATCTCCTGGATAGAGATTAACAAGTCTATTATTATCCTGCTTTCCAATTACATTATACTCCTTATCGAATACCAACATTGACTCTTTATTTATAAATCCACGTTTACAGGGTTCTAAAAGGGTCTCAACATGTGGATGTATTGTTTCTCGCCATTTTTCAATTTTCTTTTCATCATAATTTCTCTTCTTTTTAAGACCATTCAGTTTATGCTCCGGACAATATCCTTTATCGACCGCAATACCAGAACAATATGTTCCTTTTTTCCTTCCTTGTATATAATAAAAATTACATTTGTCAAACCTAAATTCCTCTTTTAATTCCTTTACTATTTCTTTTGCCAAATTATCGGCATAAAATTTAATAAAAGACTCCATTTATTAAATTAAAAATTATTTTTAATAATCAATTTGTACGGGGGATATCCCCCCGTAAGCCCCTTACTCCATATTCGGCTGTGTTGATTCCTTAGTCCTAAACTGCACTCTTTGAAAGAGTGTTGAATTTAATCAGAATAGGCATGTTCAATCCATTTTATATCATTATCTAACATGAAATATGCCATTTCTAACAGTATTATGCGTTCAAATGAATCTCTTTTAATTTTAAGTTCCGGATATTTTTCCATTAATTCACTACTAAATGATGACTCAATTCCTCTCGGATCATCAATATATTCTTCTTTTCCGAGATTATATGCATTCTTCACAAAAGACGGGTTCTTTTTAGACAGATACAAAATAACATTCCATAAATTTCCTTTTATATGTCCCTTTATCATTTGACGGAGACCCCTTCCATATCCCACAATATATTCTTCATCATTCTCTTCAGCAAGTTGTTCGATGGCATCCAAAATGCTTTGATATGTAGGATAAGCAACTTTTTTCAATCTTAATCCTTTTGTCGACACCTTTTTCGACCCTTTTCTCGATCTTTTTCTCTGCCCCTTTTTCGATCCCTTTTTCGACCCTTTTCTCGATCTCTTTCTCTGCCCCTTTTTCGATCCCTTTTTCGACCCTTTTCTCGATCCCTTTCTCTGTCCCTTTTTAGACCTTTTTCTCGATCCCTTTTTCTGTCCCTTTTTAGACCCCCTTTTCGATCCCTTTCTCTGTCCCTTTTTAGACCCTTTTCTCGATCCCTTTCTCTGTCCCTTTTTAGACCCCTTTTTCGATCCCTTTTTCGACCCTTTTCTCGATCTCTTTTTCTGCCCCTTTTTCGATCCCTTTTTCGATCCTTTTTTCGATCCCTTTCTCGATCCCTTTCTCAATCTCTTTTTTGCACCGCGTTTTTGGAGCAATGAGAAAAGTTCGGCTTTTTTCAACTTTGAGTATCCTTTTAATCCCTTCTCCTTTGCTTTTTGTTTCAACTCTACAACAGTTAATTTTTCGTACATTTTAATATTTATAAATATTAAAATGTTTTTTTATAAACATTATTAAAAAAAACGTTTTAATAGCAAACAAAGAAGAAATTTAAGTGTTGATAATGGTCGATTTATTTTTAATAATCAATTTGTGGAACAGCCTCCTTCCCCACATCCAATATTGCCAAGGCCTAAAAGGGTCCGTTTCAGGCCAAACACCATATTTTCCATATCCAGTTCCATATCCGGCTCCATAGCCTGGACCAGTATTCCAATCCCATGCTGAACTTTTGCCCACAGGGATATTAAATGATTCTCTATTAAATAACAGTAATGCAATAAGGATAAATATTAATATGAGTATCAACATTACTATTACATTTTAAAATTTAGAAAATATTTAAAGTTTATAATGTCAGCCATAAAACTCTTATCCGTCGAAAGCATACAAGGAAAAAGAGACCACATGGAAGATTATTATGCGTTTGAAGAATATGGAGGCATCACCATAGGACTTGTTTGTGATGGTCATTCTGGAAAGGACACTTCTGAACTATTAAGCAAATTGGCGCCAGCCAAACTAATAAAAGACTTTCCAAAAACCTCAAACATTAAAAAAGCAGAATATATAAGAGATAAACTCTTAGATATTGGAAATAGCCTTAAAAATAATAATAGCGGCTCAACATTAACAGGATTCCTCTCAGATGGGAATTATTTATTTATATTTAATGTAGGCGATTCACAGACTCTTGTTAAAACAAATGGAGATATTTTCTATTTCCTACAGCCAGTGTTCGAAAAAGGAGAATATAAAAACTATACACAATTTAAAACATCAAAACCCAGACTATTTCAAACTATACTCCACAGTCCTATAAACTTTTTCGAAGAAAAAAGAATATTAGACGCAGGCGGAACTATTATGAACAATAGACTAAATGGGCTGTTAGCCTTGACTCGCGCATTTGGAGATAAAGAAATAGGACTCGGTTTATCCTATGTTCCAGATATTTATTGGACAAATATCGACAATGTTGTCGGCCCTATTATTTCATACTCTGACGGCGTTTATGAACCACTGTTAACAAACAGACGCATTTATGGATTTGAACCAGAGAATCTTTTTGAGGTTGGAAGTAAAAGTGCAAAGGAACTCGTCAATTACTCCTATAAATATGGTAGCACAGACAATATTACGGTTCTTGTGTCGGCTCTACCGGATCGCGTATAAATTTACACAAATAAAATACGAGTGCGACTGAACTCACCGCAAAAGTCATCAACACAATGAACACAATATTCGCAACATATCTAACATCTATCGTAACAAAAAAGTAAAAAGCCAATGCCATAAATGCAAAAGAAGACATTGCCGCCAAAATCGAAAAAATCAAAAACTTGTCAACCATATTTTAATATTCTTAAAAATATTAAAATATCAAAATCATTTTTACGGGGGATATTCCCGTTAGCCCCAGTAAAACTATTTGCTCTTGTGCACACCCCTTGTGCCTTTTTTTCTTTTTTCAGATTTCTTTTCTGCTTTTCGTTCACCCTTTTTCTTTGGTTTTTCTTCCTCTTCTTCATGTTCCGGTTCTTTTTTTGCTTTTTTCGTTTTCTTTGGTTTTTCTTCCTCTTCTTCATGTTCAGATTCATGTTCCGGTTCAGGTTCTTTTTTTGTTTTTTTCGTTTTCTTTGGTTTTTCTTCTTTGGAATCATTTACAGCCTTTTTGGACGATGTTTCCTTTGAAACAGATGGAGCTTCCAAAAATTTATATTCCTTTCCAATTTCATCGCCCAATTCCTTTTTAACGAAAACACATTGTTTCGATTCACAGGTTGGACATGTTCCCTTTACAGAATATCTGTTTCCCACAACCAAAACACCCAAGATTTTAGTTTCCTTTTTTCCCTTACATTTGACACAATACGCAGAAACGGGTGGCATTATATAAGGAGGAATTCTCTAAAGCATTTTATGTATAAATTCCCTACCCCTTAACATGGTTGATTAACACCACATATTTACACAACTTTTTCCAATATATTAATCCATAAATTTCACAACATAAAGGACTGGAACGAGGAAACAAAGAGATCACATCCAAATAGTTATAACCAGGTCCAACACCATGAAACTTTAATAAATAACCGGCCGCATCATGGACGCACGCATGCAAAGAAATAGGCGAATTCCAATCATCTGAAATTAACTCTAAAGAGCCAGGTCCAGTCAATCCGCCGGTCGGAGACAATAATGAACCCCAAACGGCCGAAAGATTTGTCTTATGAATCTTATTCAATGCGTCCACAATACATCTTCCAAAATTAAGTTGCTTTATACTCCCCCAATAATTCCACTGAAATAAACGTAATTTGTCTACACCCTTTGAACAACATCCTTTTGCCTGCTGTCTCTCCAATAATTCCAAATATATCTTGTATTGTTTTTTAAAGGCCCGTTCCCCTATCCCCAACAAATTTGCCAATCTCGTCAAATACAACTCTTCATGACCTTTATAAATCTGCTCCATTAAAAATCCAAGTTCACCGCGACACATTGATTTTGAATCATGCATTCCTATAACATTTGGTTCCTTAAATAGTTTTTTAAAATATAATTTTCGCTTTTTAGATAAAATTGAAGACATTATTACTATATATATATCTATTTAATAATTATATCATTTACAACATAGCCTTTTTGTCTTTCCGTAACAATTTCAAACAAAAATACAGGCTCCCCAATATGAACCTGTTCAACCGCTGGAGCATACATTGGCTCCTTATGATCAACATATAGGAAATAAAAGTCTTGCGACGATGTTTCTGCCGAAACAATTAAATTTTTAGCCCGCAAATCAAGAATATTACATACATAATACATGACCTCACATAAATTCAAAGACATTGTAATAAGAAAATCATAATTCTTTTGACTATTAAAATTCGTCAACCCATCATATAGACCTTTAACATAGTCCTGATCCGATGAACGATATTCCACCGGAAGAGTTCTATTGGCCTTATTTCCAAAACTCAAAAATAAATCATACATATTTTTATCAAAACATTTTAACACAGTTGTGATCAAAACTTGTACATTCATTTTCTTCAAAAAATCCTCAATTATTTTTATCCTATTTCCAATCTTAAATTCAACCCAATCGTTATGCACATTACCATACCCAAGATATAGGCCTACAAGCAGTCCCATTTCATATGACTGCTTTAACAGGCTTTCTCCAAATTTAAAATAAATGTCCTTTGGAAGAGCCTTGTATAAAAAATTATTTTTCTCCAAAGTTAAATTTGCCTTTAAATTTCCAACCTGAGCCCAAAATGTGTCTCCAGTCTTATAGTCTTTGAGAAGAACATTTGTGCTATCCGCGAAATAAACAGCAGAATGCCAATTTGATGTCTTTAAAAAAGATATATCCCTCGTAATATGTTTTTTTACATATGAAACCCTAACCGGCCTCCCATCCATATCAATTACCTCCTCTCCAGCCAAAACCTTTGAAACCCTTTTATATGTCCCATCAGACATTAAAACACGCGCACTATCAGAAACTCCTTTGAGGTTGAACTTTTGAGTTGCTTTGATAATTTCATCCATTTCAAACCCTTAAACTCTATAATTAATAATCAATTTTAGAGTTTTATTGCCATAATATTTTTCAAAATATTCACAACCAATGAAAATGCTTTGTATCCATATTTTCCATATGTCGCACAAACTCACCCTTTAAATCCAAAAGTCTATTTGTCAAGCCTGTATGCACATTCTGATGTGCGACTTGCATTGGGCCAACGTCAGAATGGTCTGAACAGAGTTTCTCTTTACCCTGTTCAAAGAGGTCATTTTCACTACTCCAACTTTCCGTCATAGAGTCATACAAGGAATCAAATTTGTCCAAAATATTCTGATGAAGCGTGTCCAATCCCTCTGAAATTTGCGGGAGAGAAATAGGCTGATTTGACATTAAACTTGCACTTTTCTCAGACTTTTCTCTCTTGTATAAGAAATACATCAAAAAGAGGGTAAAACACAATGCAACAATCCCCAATAGTATCTGAACATTACTTGATGACTTGAACAAAAGCCAAACAACTATTCCAAGAGAAATAATTAATGTAATTCCAAAAAAATAATTCATATCCATTTAATATATGATGTCAAAAAAATTATCCAAAAAGAGAACCCCAACCCCAACCTGAAAATGGATTTACATAACTAAACATCGATGCAAAAAGAGTTTTCGTTGATTGAACCACAAGATTAACAAAACCCCCAAATAAAATATTAGTTGCCTCAATAGCCTGTGGTTGAAGCGTTTGAGTAACATATTGTATAGCCTCCATACTATTATTATACGCTACTGAAATATAATAGTTTGTCTGCTCTTCTGGAACATATACATTAATATAATATATCACATTACCAATTATTAGAAATGCAATATATCCAGCCACTATTGTTTTTAATGGTTGTATAATTGGAGTCACAGCCGTGTAAACAGCCCATTTTAATACCTTGAAAGGCAACATTACCGGCATTGTAAGAATAAAAAATTTAAGAGATGAACCTAATTGAAGTCTCATCCAATCTGGAAGTTGGTTAAAGGATATCCCGTATCTCAGGAGTCACATCACTCTCAGATAAACGTATTTCTTTAAAACCTTTAATAAATCCGTCAAGTGCAGCCGATTGTTCAGTTTGCTGGCCCATTATCTCTTTCAAGCTCTTTTGCATTGACAATAATATATCGTCAACCTTTTTATTGTCTGTTTCAGACCCCCCAAATAGAACCAGTTTAGATTCTTTTTCTATCTTTATCTTCTCTGGAGTCTTCATATGTGCCTTTGTATATCCCATTTTTCCAAATAGACGGCCATTATTGTTGTAAAAATCCATAATATTTGTAGCCATACTTTTTTTCTCATATTCCCCATTTTTTATATATGTGGTATAGATATCAAACAAATCTTGAATTTTTTCTTCCTCTCTCTTTGTTAACTTTGATTCAATCCTTGTTGCGTCCCAAACTATTCTCGTAATATCCATGTCAATTTTAGATATAGGACCTGGACTCTGTGAATATCTTTGTACACATTCATTAATAATGTATTTGTATCGATTGAGATCTGGAGTTATTTCCACATATTTTTTCATTAATTCCGTATCTGATTGATTCATATTAATATATACCAAATATTTTAAAATTTATTTTTCCTCATCTT
>Ga0209324_10001454_pt1 | contig 16344 bp, 12 predicted proteins | sample Rifsed19ft3_FD_184015 | JGI IMG/M metagenome (GOLD analysis project Ga0209324, IMG submission 184015) | Soil microbial communities from Rifle, Colorado, USA - sediment 19ft 3 (version 2) | ecosystem: Environmental > Terrestrial > Deep subsurface > Rock core/Sediment | place: Rifle, Colorado...
CTCCAAGATTATATTGTTCTCGATGATACCATAGGAGATGATACCATCGCCAGGCTTGAACCGTATATCCCCATTCATGTGAATACCTGCGGCAAAATTGTGGTGAAGGTAATTGCCGACAATCGTAGGAAAATCTCCGCTATTACTCTGGTAGATTCCGTGTTCGCCATTATATCCTGATTCATTTTTCTGGATTAATGGGTGATAGGTGAAGGCAGTGAAAATGCCGGTGACAGCACTGTCGTGTACATCGCAGTTCTGGACTGTAATGTAATCAGTATCCCGGAGGTCAATACCGTATTTGGGTGAATCAGCCACCTCAAAACCATCAATTACCCAATATTTCACTGTGGCATCGAAATTCTCAAACTCGATGTTGCTTGAGTGACGATTGAATGGACCCGGAACATTCACAAGCACATTGGCACCAACATCAGCCTTTATAGTCTTCACTGTCCCAGGGAGACCGGAACTCTCAGCCCGAAACCCAACATATGTACCTGTTTCGACTAATATGGTATCGCCGGGAAAGATGGTATCTACAGCGTGTTGGAGTGTAGCCCACGGTTGTGTAGAGGTGCCAGGGTTACTATCATCGCCACCAGAGGCTGGAGTTGCCACATAATAGGAATTTGCGATTGCGCTACCACTGAAGCATATAATAATAGCTAATGTAAGAACTATAGAGTAAAACCTCTTCATGCTTTATCCTCCTTTTATCCCATCTAATTTTTCCAACTGCTATTACACCGTTTTTTTCCATCCACATTGGTGAAATGTTAAATATCTTATTCCCGTTTTAGCTTGTAAATATAGATCTATCGCAATTGTTAGATGCAATAAATGTAGTATTTTAAAATCAGAGCATATTAAAGAAGCTATGTTTATTTTGATGCTTTTACCGCTCGATTTGATGACCAGCGCTCTAGCTTTGAAATCTCTTCTCGCATAGTTATGGATAGGGGAACGATTGAAGATGACGCTATTATTAACTCCCTTTCATCTAGCTCCTTTCCCTTAGAGAATGAATCAAAGAGCGCTGTGACAACAGCCTGTTCAATTTCAGCACCACTAAGCCCATCTGTATTCTTGGCAAGCGAGTCTAAATCAAAGGAATCCGGATTTCGTCCGCGGCGAAGAAGATGGATTCTAAATATCTCCTTTCTTTCTTTGTGAGATGGAAGTGGGACGAAAAATATCTCGTCAAATCTACCCTTTCTCAAGATCTCAGGAGGAAGCAAGTCTATCTGGTTTGCAGTAGCAGTAATAAAGACAGCATGCTCCCTTTCTTGCATCCAGGTAAGAAAATAACCAAATATCCTTGATGCCGGGCTGTCGCTTGCCTTCTCACCGCTTCTTGTTATCCCGGCCTCTATCTCGTCAATCCACATAACACAGGGGGCGATCGCCTCAACTGTCTTTATAGATTTTCTAAAAGCCTCCTCAGGACTACCGAAAGCGCCACTGTAGACTTGATTTAAATCGAGTCTCAAGAGTGGAAGGTCCCATGCCGTAGCTACTGCTTTAGCACAAAGGCTCTTCCCACAACCGCTAATACCCATTAGTAGAACACCCTTTGGCATGTCAAGCCCGAACCTTTTGGCCTCACTAGAAAAGGCTAGAGCCCTTGTTTGAAGCCACTCTTTGAGGTTTTCAAGCCCTCCGATGTCATCTAAGCCAATACGGGTTCTTACAAACTCAAGTGTTCCGGATTTCCTTACAAGCTGAGCCTTTTCTTCCAAAATCGCTTCAATTGACTCTTCACCAATGCTTTCTCTTCCCAAAAGAATTTTTATTAAGGCAAGCTCCATCTCCATTGATCCAAGCCCGAGCATTGCTCGGATACATTTTTCTCTAATTGTTGGGTTAAGCGAGCTTTGAATCTTCTCAAAGTCTTTATTGGAATTTATTACAAGGTCAAAAATCTTTCCGGCCTCATCTGCATCCGGAAGGCCGATGTCAATTACTGTTACCTCTCTTTCAAGTTCGTTAGGAAGAATTAAAGAAGGAGAAAGTATGAAGAGGGTTTTGTAGCTAGTTCTGAGAGCCCTATAAACTTCCCTGAGCTTTCTAATTAATCTGGGATCGTTAAGAAAGAAATGGAGGTCTTTAAAGAGATAAAATCCCGTCTCTTCTTCTCTTGTAATCCTGTCTAAAGCCTGGATCAGATCATTCGTATTTTCTATTTCAATTCCGTTGCTTCTTAACCCGTTTATACAGGACCACGTATAAAACTTAATAGGGCTTGTAAAAAGCCTTGATCCAAGAAGCGATAACATCCTCTCAACTCTATCTTCCTCCCATGATACAAGATAGAGAATAGGGTATCTTGCAGCAATGTATCTTTTAATTGTTTCGGTGGGGAAAGGCATTTTCGTGGCTCTGGGTTTACAACTTGTGGTTCGTGTTTGTGATTCGTGACTTCATCGTGAGCAGTTCAACAGGCTCACTACAGGCTCAGTCGAACGATTTGATACACGAGCCACGATTCACAAATCACTAAGTCTAAACCCCTTTAGTAGAGGCTTGTTTTGGATGCTCTTTTCTCCAGCGGAGTTTATTTAGTGCATTTATAAAGGCTTTTGCACTTGCGACTATAATATCAGTGCTTGCACCCAACCCCTGAGAAACAATACCATCCTCCTCTATTCTCACTGTAACTTCGCCCTGCGCATCGGTACCACCTGTGATTGCGGCCACAATGTAATGTTCTAGGTTAGGAGTTATTCTTGTTGCTTTTGAGATGGCTTTATATGCTGCATCAACAGGACCATCCCCGTATTCAGACACAGTGACCTCTTCTCCATCTATCAAAAGCCTTACAGTTGCAACAGGTCGCATGTCAGTTCCACTTGCAAAATTTGCAGAAATAAGCTTGTAGAAATCAGACGAACGGATAAACTCATCACTAATTAGCGCTTCTATATCCTCGTCAAATACATATTTCTTCTTATCAGCCAAGTCCTTAAACCTTTGAAATGCTCGCTGAAAATTGCTCTCATTAAGAAAATACCCAAATTCCTCAAGACGGCGTCTAAAAGCGTGTCTTCCGGAGTGCTTTCCAAGGATTATTTTATTCGAAGGAATTCCTACCTCCTCTGGTTTCATAATTTCGTATGTTATTCTTTCCTTGAGAACGCCATCTTGATGAATGCCAGCCTCATGTGCGAAGGCGTTTGCCCCTACTATCGCCTTATTTGGCTGAACATTAACTCCAGTAACCTGAGCTACAAGCCTGCTTGTTGGATAAATCTGTTCAGTAACGATCCTAGTTTTAAAAGGATTACGGTCATGGCGTACCTTAAGAGTCATCACGATCTCTTCAAGTGAAGCGTTCCCTGCCCTTTCTCCAATGCCATTAATAGTGCATTCAACTTGCCTCGCACCCTCCTTAATTGCAGCAATAGAGTTTGCTACAGCCAGTCCTAAGTCGTTATGACAATGCACACTTAGTGTTACCTTATCAAGATCCTGTACCCTCTCCTTCAAGGTTCTTATGATATAGGAAAATTCCTCAGGCACTGTGTATCCAACTGTGTCTGGGATGTTAATCGTTATAGCTCCAGCCTTTATAGCAATATCTACGGCCTTGCATAAGTAATCAAGCTCCGTCCTTGTTGCATCCTCACATGAAAACTCTACATTCTCTGTATATCGCTTTGCATGTTTAACCGCTGCACCTATGATTTCTAATACTTCATCCCTCGTTTTACCAAGCTTATGTTTCAAGTGAATATTTGAGGTTGCGATAAATGTATGAATCCTAGGGCTTTCAGCTCCTTTTACTGCCTCCCAACCCCTATCTATATCGTTAAAGTTAGCCCTGCAAAGCCCTGCAATTTCACATGATCTAATGCTCTCCGAAATGAGCTTTACTGATTGAAAATCCCCTTCAGATGAAACTGGAAAACCGGCCTCGATAACATCCACCCCTAATTTTTCAAGCTGATATGCTACCCTAAGCTTTTCCTCAGGCGTCATACCGCAGCCAGGCGCTTGTTCCCCGTCTCTAAGAGTCGTATCAAATACCTTTACTAATCCAGTATCCATACTTAACAAGCCTCCATACATTAAAACCAGTCTAAAAGTTTAATTATTATAGAAGGGATTGTCAATTAAATAAATCTCAGTCTTTTTTAGGTGGATCAATCTTTAAACTAAATTGTAAAAATAGGATTTTAGTAGAGACGACCCGGCGGGTCGTCTCTACAAAGGTGGTCGACAACCAACGAATAATGCACGCATCGAATGCCGGGGTTAGAAAACCCCGCCTATCCTGAACTAGAAGCGAGATTCCTCACTGCGTTCGGAATGACAATTTGTGTTGGATCGCTTTGCATCGTAATAACAGGAAAGGGTTATCGTTGTCATGTAGGGGCAGGTTCAAAACCTGCCCTACCGATGAAGTAAGGGTATGGAAGGCTGGGGAACGTTGCAACGTGCCCTACATAGTTAGGGAAAAGATGAAATTAAAGATGGGCTGAACGGTCCCTTCGACAGGCTCAGGTCAGGGTTCAGCCCCTACACAAACATACAGCATTCGGACGGGCTAATGCCCTCCGCTACATTAATCCAGTTATGTTGATGTTGTAGAATCTTTTTATTTCCATTTGATGCATTGTGTTTATTTCCCTTTGAGCCATACTGCGGTTCAAAGAATACGGCGCATCAAATAATGCCAAGTGCCTTTTTCATGACGCCAGTCGGAGCGTCTTTACCTGTCCATATCTCAAAGCTTTCTACCCCCTGATAGAGAAGCATGCTCAATCCCCCAGATGCCTTGTGTCCTAATTCCTTCGCAGTTTTGAGGAGATTTGTCTCACGGGGATCATAAACTAGATCATAGATCACCGCTTCTTTTTGAAGGTACTCTAATGGTATTTCAACTGAATCAACTCCTTTCATTCCTGCTGATGTAGCATTCACAAGAAGATTAGTTTTACCTAGAATATTTTTTATCTCGTCTTTATCGTCGAGAGAAACAGCTTGTATAAAGGTATCTTTAAAGCCCTTTTTAAACTCCGAGGCCAATCTCTTTGCTTTATCCAAGGTTCTATTAATCACGTAAACCTGGTATGCCTCGTTCATGCAAAGAGATGTAAGAACGGCACGCGCTGCACCACCTGCTCCTACTACAGTTGCACTTAGCCCCTTTGGATGAAAACCTAAATCCTCCTTTATCGCTCTTAGAAAACCGCTGACATCGGTGTTATATCCTATGAGTTTCCCATCCACGTTTTTTACAGTGTTCACTGCACCTGTGATATTTGCTTCAGGAGAGATTTCATCCAGAAAAAAAATTATGCTCTCTTTGTGAGGAATCGTAATATTTACTCCAGAAATCCCCATTGACTTAATAGCGCGAGCGGCTATCTCAAAATCCTTTGGGTGTATATCAAAGGCTAGATAGATACAGTCAAGTCGTAGCGCCTGAAATGCAGCGTTATGCATTTGGGGAGATAGACTATGGTTTACCGGATGACCAAATATCCCATAAACCTTAGTAGTTGCTTTTATAATCAAAGCGGCTCCCCTTCATTGTTCTAGATACACTCGAATCAAAAATCGCTTAAATAAGCTCAGAAAAGATCTCTTTAGTTCTTTTTACATCCCTCGATATCTGTTCAACAAGCGCATCAATGCTTTCAAATCTTCTCTCGTCCCTTAATCTATCTATAAACTCAATCCTAATAGGTTTTCCATAGACGTCAGCCTCAAAATCAATTATGTGGGTTTCCACTAGTAGCTGATTGTCGCCAAAGGTAGGACGAACGCCTACATTTGTAATGCTTTCAAACCTTTCGCCACCTAAATGAGCCCATGTAACATATACACCTCTTTTTGGCAGTAATTCCCACTCGGTATCAATGTTGGCAGTTGGAAATCCTAGCTTTGTTCCTCTTCTCTCTCCTTCTTTAACTGTCCCTTCTATTGAAAATGAATAGCCAAGAAACCTTGCTGCTTTCCTTACCATGCCTTCTTCGATTAGTTTTCTTATAGTAGTACTGCTTATAACCTCACCGTCCAATAAAGCAGGCTCAACCCTTTTAATCTCAAAGTTATAAGTTTTTCCCATGGCCTCGAGAAGATTAATGTTCCCCTCTCTATTTCTTCCAAAGAAGAAATCCGGACCGACAAATATAGTTCTAATGCCAAGTCTTCCAACTAGCATATCTCTAACAAAATCCTCTGCCTGAACAGATGCAAATTCTTTTGTGAAACTGTAGCACACCGTAACATCCACACCCTCTTTCTCAAGAAGCCTAAACCTTTCTTTGAGCGGAACTATAAGTGGAACATCAATCCCGCGTAGCACCTTTTGCGGATGGGGGTGGAAGGTTATCACACAAGAACTAATACCCTTTTCTCTAGCATCCTTTCTCAGAAGACTAATAATTCTTCTGTGCCCGATGTGAACTCCATCAAAAATTCCAATTGTTGCAGAGGTAGAAAACTTAAGAGGTACTTCTGGGTCAAAGATCACTTTCATGTCTTAAGCTTCTTAAACCCTTCAATTGCCTTTTCCTCACCAAGAATAAAAAGGACATCGCGCTTCGTAATATTATCACCAGAACTCAGAAGAATCGAGGTCTGTTGTCTATTCGTCATTTTTCTATTTATCCCAAAAAGCTATTTAAGCAAGTAGAAAATTTTCCCAAAGGTTCTTCAAATGATAAATTTCCTGAATGTTACCATAACTTTTCTAAAAGTCGAAGGTTTACTATGGGGTTTTAATGAAAGACATATGTCCCGATTCAAGCGTAGAAACCGGCTCAAAACCAGTTTTACTTCTTCCAGAATAAAGGGACAAAAAGGATTAGTATTGTATAGAGTTCGAGCCTTCCAAGAAGCATTAGAAGACATAGAATTATCTTAGTAAATCCAGAAAGACCAGCGTAATTTAGAGACGGTCCTACCTCCCCAAGTCCAGGACCCACGTTTCCAATTGTTGCCGCACATGCAGAAATTGTAGTAATAATCGGAACACCGTCAGCCATAATAAGCAGTGTAGCAATAAGAAAAATCAAAAGATAGAGTAAAAAGAACCCAGTAATGCTTGATACAACCTCCTCGGTAGCCGCTTTCTTTCCTAGTCGTATCGGCAAAACTGCTTTTGGATAAATCAGCTTGTTAATCTCATTAAAACCCTTTTTAAGAAGAATCATTATACGTATATTTTTAATAGCACCTGAGGTTGAACCAGCGCAACCTCCGATAAACATAAGTATGAAAAGAAGCCATTTTGAAAAGGGTGGCCAGATGTCGAAATCAGTTGTAGCAAAACCTGTTGTGGTCACTATCGAAACCACCTGAAATGAAGCAAATCTCAAAGCCTCGAGAAAACTTGGATACATCCTTATCCAAAGTTCTAAGGTAACAAATAGGATTGCACCTATGTTTAAAAAGAAATAGAATCGGAACTCGGAATCGCTCAAGAGCCTTTTGTAATCCCCCTTGAAAAGCCTATAGTGAAGTACAAAATTCATTCCGGCAATAAACATAAAAACTATGATGATAATGTCTATAAGCGGACCCCCGTAAGCCCCGATGCTCAGGCTCTTAATAGAATATCCACCTGTTGACATGGTGCCAAACATGTGAACAACAGAGTCGAAAAGGGGCATTCCAGCGAGAAAGAGCAGCAAAACCTGAAGACCGGAAAGGATCAAATAAACGCCCCACAGTTTTTTTGCTGTTTCAGCTATTCTAGGTGTGAGTTTCTCAGTCGTTGGTCCAGGAGCCTCAAGAGACATAAGCTGCATTCCTCCAACTGCCAGCCTTGGAAGAATAGCAATTCCAAGAACTATTATCCCCATACCGCCCAGCCACTGGGTAAAATTTCTCCAGAATAAAATTCCATGTGGTAAGATTTCAACATTTTTTATAACGCTTGCTCCTGTCGTAGTAAACCCGGACATAGATTCAAAAAGCGCGTCAATCGGGTTTTTAAAAACGCCTGATAGAATATACGGAATCGCTCCAAAAATACTGGCGGTAATCCAAATCAGGCTGGCAATAAGAAATCCCTCCTTTCTGTGGAATTCTTCCAGCTCATCAGATGTCTTTGATAATTTTTCTAGAGCAAATCCAAACGAGGTGGTCAAGAAGGCTGAAACGACAAAAGCCCGATGGTCATCCTCTCCATAGATAAGAGAGCAGATGGTCGGAACAAGCATAAGCAGCCCCAGAAATTTTAAAAAATTTCCTATAACTTGAAAAGAGATTCTGACGTTCACTAGCCGAGTATTTTCTCTACTTTTTTTATCGCTTCTGGAAGAGCAAAAATAATAAGTCTATCTCCAATCAAAGGCACAAACTCACCCCTTGGTATAATTACATCGTTTCCACGCACAACTATACCCACGATTGCCCCGGTTGGAAAATCTGCTTCTTTAAGCGGGGTACCAAGGATTTTTGTATTTTTTGTTAACTCAAACTCTAGCACTTCGGCCTTTCCCTCTTCGAGAAGTGCAACGTGTGTTACCCCTCCAAGATGAAGGCAGCTTAAAATTTCATTGGCCGTAACAAGTCTCATGCTTATAGCCCTATCCACACCTATTGACTCAATAACGTTTATATAATCAGATTTTGTGTATAGAACTATATTTCTCTTTGTTCCCAGATTCTTTGCAAGAAGTGCACTAAGAACATTATTTTCATCATCTCCTGTGAGGGCTATAAAATAATCAGCAGACGTAGCTCCGGCATCCTTTAGGGTTTCGCTATCAGTTCCATCGCCGTTAAATACCAACACGTTTGGCAGCTCCTCTGCAGTGGCTTTTGCTCGTTGAGGATTGCTCTCGATTAATTTTACTGAAATCCCGTGTTCTGAAAGATTCCTTGCCACAATCCTTCCGAGTCTTCCGCCACCCATAATAACAACGGATTCTATTCCCTTCTCTTTTACACCGAGAAGTTCCTCAAGCCTTGCGAGGACAGAAGGAATCCCTAAAGCAAAAATATAGTCCCCTGCTTTAAGACTCGTTTCTCCAGTTGGTATAGTGATTTTCCCCTTTCTTGATATTGCTACAAATATCCAGGCTTTAGGAGGACCAAGTTCAGAGAGTTTTTTCCCAACGATCGGCGTACCCTCTTCAATCTTGAGTTTAAGCATCTGGATTTTACCCATCGCAAATTTTTCGGTTCTCCAAGCAAATGGAGCACTTATGAGACCAGTGATTTTCTCGGCAAGTATTGCTCCAGAATTTACTGTGAATATTTCCTCTCTCCTGAAAAGCTTAGGGTATTCGAGGTAATTTGGGTCATCAATGCGTGCGATAACCCTTGAGATCCCAAAAGAGTGAGCGAGATGCGATGACAGGATATTTGTTCGATCGTCTCCCGAAACAGCAAGCACTATATCTGCTTTTTCTATCTCGGCTTCTTTCAAAATAGCAGGATTATCTCCATCGCCATGTATGACGAGTACGTCAAGGGATTCTTTAATCCGCTCGACCTTCTCCTTGTTTTTTTCAATAACTATAATGTCGTGTTCTGCTGAAAGACCCTTCGCAAGAAACGTTCCTACATCTCCCGCTCCAATAATTACTATACGCATAATCAGGTTCCTTTATAATAATAAATCAACAATAGGATACAGAAATAATTTTGTTAACCCATCCTCATATTACATAACGATGATGAGTCTTAGCTTTATGAACTTTCAAAAAAATATTACTAAATACTAACGTCTTTTTAAACTCCAAGTTATGCATGTTTTCTTGCTTCCATTCTCAGTTGAAGTAGTTTTAAAACCCCTGCAACCACTAATCCAATGGACATAAGCTGAGCTAGAGAAACTCCGGGGATAAAGCTTGGTGTTGTATTTCTCACAAACTCTACAAGAAATCTTTCTAGCCCCATTAGTATGAAAACGATTGAAGTAAGCCATCCAATAGGCTTATTAAATTTGCGAATATTCCAAGTAAACACAAATATTCCCGCAGCCACTAGCATTTCATAGATCTGAGCAGGATGCACCATTTCATTTGTTGGAGGAGCACCATCAGGAAAGGACATAGCCCACGGTAGATTAGAAGGGATTCCATAGTCATCCCCAACCAGAAAGCAGCCAATCTTTGCAATAGCGTAGCCGATAACAAGGGCAGGAGCCATTGCATCCGCGGCTAGCCAGAAGTTTACCTTCTTCGCCCACACAACCACTAAAATCAAAACAACTGCACCAAGAAAACCCCCTAAAAATGTAAGCCCGGAGGAAAGATACCTGATAGGATCCCCAATAAATTCACGGAAGGTTACATTCTCCATAAGAAAAAGAATCTTTGCCCCTACAATTCCACCAATAACATTAGCAGCAAGAAGCAGATCTAGAAGATCCTCACTTAAGCCCCTTCTTTTAAACTCACCTTTACAAAGGATATAAGCTACAAGGAAAGCGATAGACATCGTTACCATGTATGAAGAGATCGCAATATCACCTATTCTAAAAAGCACCGGGTACATTCTAATTAGCTCCTAGTCTTTTTATAGAGGGGTGTTAATAAGGCTCAGTTAAATTAACACGGCTCAAATACATCTGCAACAAAGGTAAGGGATTAACAGAATAAATTTTATTTGTAATACATTCGATTCATGCAAGCTCATTTGTATTTAGATCTACATGCCACTAGATCGAATTCTAAGCAAATATAGTCCTAAAGAAGTTAAACTGCAAGCATTATTATATCAAATATGTAAAAGGTTAAGAGGAATCTTTACATCCGCCTTCCTTGAGAATCTTTTCAATCTCGTATCCCGCAGCTATGCTTGCTACGCGAGCAATTATTTGATAAGCAGGTGGTAAAAATTTCTCACATTCCTTGTTCTCACAAGAATTCTCATTTTTAAAAGAGAGGCAAGGAAATTCCATCCCCTTTGTATTGAGATTGTCAAATTCGCTCTTTCCTTTATTTAGTCTAAGAAAACCCCCCGCTATATTCGATTTTACTAGATAAATAACTGGCTCTCCTACAGCGTGTGGTCCAAATTTAAGGGAAGTAGGTATTCCCTCTTGAATCACAATATCCCTTACTGGCTTTCCACCCTTAGCAACCTTCATCTGCTTTCTTCCTTCAGCATTAAGAGTCCTAATATCATCCCCGGCTAAAACGCTTAGCACTGACATACCATATGTGCCTGAGTTGCTCTTCACGAAAACAAAGGGCTTTTCATTAACGCCCCTTTTCTCGTACTCATTTCTAAGCCTGCTCAAAAGAAGCTCTACAAATGTGGCTACAACTTCTCGACCCTCAGGTTTATCAAAATCTACCCCCTTTGTAGAAAAGGTTTCAATAGAAATTACCCAAGGATCAATCTCTATTATATCCGCTAGCTCTCTTACGAGCTTATTATAAAACTCAAAATGAATATTCTTTCTACGTGTATGCCACCCCATTTCAACAGGAGGTTCGACTGGCTGTCTAATATCCCTAAGAATCTCGGGACATTTCGAGGAGAAATCGTTATTAATTAAGATTAGATCCGGAACAAACTCGGAAACGTAAGCAATATCACCCTTTCTCTTTAGCTTATAAGCCTTTACCTCCTTCCCGCTTATAGTTTTAAAACCTATTCCATCCTGATGGAGTTCGTCACTTACAAGCCCGATTTCAACGAGAAATCCCTCACTCTCAAGAATAGTTTTAATTACTTGTATATTTTCCCAGTAGTATGGATTCCTCGTATGAAGCTCAGGGACTACAACAATCTTTCTTGTTTCAGGGTGACTCCGAATGAACTCTTCTCTAAAAAGCCTTCCCACACGCTCTCTAAAAACATGGCAGAGGTTGTTAAACCCTGCTGGGAATATATTTGTGTCAACAGGGGTGATCTTATGTTGAGAGACCCTTAGGTCGACCGAAGTATAAAGCGGAACCTTTACCTTTCGGCTCTGTTCATCAATCCAGTCCTCTATCTCTTCAGCCTTTTCATTTAGCCTATAATTAATTTCGTCAAGAAATCTCATTCAGGGTTATTCTTTAACAACATAGGTTTCAGCAAATTTGTCGTGCCAAGCTTGGCGCTTAGGATCAAAAATGGCCCAGATAAATCCAATAAATATAAATATTAATGAAATAAAGTATCCTACCCACCTAATTAGAGCATCCCAGAACCCTATAGATTCTCCATCCGTTCTGATTACCCTTATCCCGAAGAGCATCTTCCCGATTGTTTTTCCTGAAAATCCCTGAAGAAAAACAAAATATGTAGTACTAAGAAAAAAAAGTATCAGGTATAGCGGGACAATAACATTTATGAAGTTCTCTTCTCTAATGTTAAAAACGATACTACCTAAAGAAAACCCGACCCAGAGCGTTAGCGTCGTTACCACAAATAGTATTATGATATCTAGAAGAAAAGCTCCGATTCTTAAGCCCAAACCAGCAAGGTTGTATGGAAGTATTTCTTCGTTCTCCGCAAATGCTGGAGACTCTTGAGGTGAGGAGTAATAGCTGGAAGTAAATAATGGTGATTTTACAAGTTCCTCGTCACTTTTTTTAGATTTTAAGAATTCTTGAGAGGGTGGGACTAAGACAGAGGAAGTAGAAACGATAGATTTCTCAATTTCCTCTTTGCTTACCTTTCTCTCAGATACAGCTATTTCTTCTCCTCTTTTAGCTTCTTCAATATAAATTGGAGTCTCTTGAGGCAATGAGTAATAGCCAGAAGGAGGAAATGTAGATTTTATAACCTCCTCTCTTTTTTTAGATTCTAAGGATTCTAGAGGGGATGAAATTAAGACAGAAGGAGTGGAAATGATAGGTTTCCCAATCTCTTCTTTGCTTATTTTACTCTCAGCTAAATTTACATCTTCTTGTCCTTTATCTTTTTCAAAGGATCCGTAAAGAACCTTATATCTTGGGTTTACCTCGAGGGTATTACCGCACTTCTTACATGCATCAAGGTATTCAAAACTATTAAATCCACACTTTGGGCACTTCATAACGTTTGTTAAAGATAGCACAACTGTGGTATAAGCTCAATCTTATAGGATGTAGCGGAGCGGAAAACCTTTAGGTCTCAATGGGCATTTGTCATTCCCAAATGTTACCCACTAAAGACATGTGGGTACAAGCTTAATTGGGAATCCACCGCTCACTGTCACTCCCTCACGCAGTAAGCGGGAATCAAGGAAAACAAAAGATGCCAGATAACTTAATTCGGGATGACAATAAGAGACCCTGAAACAATCCTGTCCCAGCGTCAGGCCAGGGTTCAGGATGATGTATTAATATGTAATGCTTCTGGATGTAGTGCCCGTTCCACGAACGGGCATATTATATTGACTGATACGGGGATCAGTCCCTACATGTAATTTATTCGGAAATTATTGTAGAGACGCATTGCGATGCGACTCTACAATTAATCAGACGCCGTTAACGACGTCTCTGCTCTTTGCCTAAAATAACAAAAGGTAAGGTTTTCCAATCCCACTACACTGTATTGCATAAAAAACCTCTGTAATTGATAAGCTAATTTCACGCGAAGTGCAGTTGGAATAATAACAATTAGAACTAATCTTGTAATGCTACACCTTGAGACCAAGCTTAATACTTGACAGATTAAGATCCGCATGATACCTACTTACAAACTCTAAACATGATTAGATGAATCTCAGTATGATCAATCATCTTTATAAATGAATTAAATTAAGATTATATTAACAACAGAGCTCAGCGGACCATGAGGATTATGATAAAGGATTTATATAAACCCTCTCAAATATCTGTATGCCTTATGTTGCTTAAACTTAATTGAAAGGAGATGAGTACTTGAAGAAAAAGAGAGAAGATTATTTGCATTCTCCTGTTTCTCAACCTTCGGTTAGAAAGCTAAGAGGCATAGGAGACTATGTTAATGCATTCTCCAATATGTCCTTTCAGGCCAGGGCATTAGGAGAAGGAGCAAAAATCCTTTTAGAGATGGTTAAAGCCTCTAATTGTTTAAAAACCCTCACAATTGCTGGCGCCCCTGTTCCTGGCGGACTTCAAGGTGTTATATGCGACTTGATAGAGCTAAAATTTATTGACGTCATAATTACTGCAGGCTCTCAAATTGCGCACGATATGGTAGAAGCGTTAGGATTTAGTCATTACAAAGGACACCATATGATGAACGATTTAGAGCTTAGAGATTTGCGGATCGATAGGATGTACGACTCACTTCTAGATGAAACAAAACTCAATGAAGTTGACCTCTTGCTAAATGAGCTTTGGGGACAGGAAGGAAGTGGGATTATTTCCACTCCAGAGCTCTGTAAAAGGATTGCGACTTACATCTTGGGGAAAGGTTTATATAAAGGGCAGAGCTTTGTTGTAAGCGCATTAAAAAGCGGCATCCCAATATTTTCTCCCACGATTCATGATAGCGAAATCGGAATATCTTTAACAACCTTCAACAAGAAACACCCAAAAAAAAGGATCGTTGTTGATCTTCTGCTCGATAATGAAAAATATATAGAAATCTTCTCAGATAGGAAATACAAAAAGCGTGGGATACTTATTCTGGGAGGAGGTGTGCCGAGAAACTGGGCACAGCAGGTTACACCTATGATTGAATTCATAAAGCATGGTGTTCAAATTTTGGAAGACAGGGAAATCGGATATAACTATGGTGTTCTCATCACTACGGATCAACCCCAGTTTGGAGGCTTAAGCGGAAGTACGCTAGATGAAGCCATCTCGTGGAATAAATATGCACCCCAAGCAAGGTTTGCAACTGTTCATTGCGATATGACTATCGCACTTCCGATCATGGTGGGAGCTGTAAAGGAATGGCTGTAGTGTTTATTAATAATTTTAAGGAAGATAAAAGGAATCTTAAAGTCAGCCGACCTTTATTCCTCTTTTGGATTGTTTTTCAATTTTGATTTATAACAGCAATTCAAATTTGGAAAAATAATTGTATGGATGAAAAGGTGAATCAAAATTTATAATTTTCAAACAACAGCCGGCTGACTCTGTATTCATTTATATGTTACCTGATAGGCTAGCATCAATTGCCGCTTTTAAGCCATCAGGATTAGCCCCAGGAACAAGCATACCATTCACCACAAACGTTGGCGTTGAGCTTATGCCAAGAGACTGTGCCTCTTTGATCTGGTTTTGAACTGTTGTGGCTGTCTCAGGGGAATTAACGCAGGTTTCAAACTTTGCTGTGTTTAAACCTACATCCTTCGCAAAGGTCTTAAACTGCTCTTTAGATTTCTCTACAGTAATATCCTTTTGCTTTTGAAAGAGAAGGTCATGAAACTTCCAGAAAGCATCGTTTCCCTGATCAAATGCGCACTCTGAAGCAATGGCGGCATCATTAGCCCATGGGTGATTAGGTAGTGGTAGCTGCTTAAAAACCAATTTCACCTTATTCTTATATTGATCTAAGATTCCAGGAAGCATATCTGTGGCACGTTTGCAGAAAGGGCACTGAAAATCCGAATACTCAACTACTGTAACCTTTGCACTCTTGTTCCCTTTTATGGGTACATCATTTAAAGAAATCTTTTTCATTGTTTCATCAAGTGGATTAACCTTAGAGTCAATCAATTCACCAAGAATTATATACTTTCCATCTTTAGTCATAAGAATTGAAACTGACTGGCGCCCTAAAGGGATTGTTCCCTTCTTCATCCCTGCTACACCTGCATCTTGGAATTTTTGAGTCTCTATAGGTTCACCAAAAATTAAGTATCGCCCATCATTACTCACTAAAAAAGGTACATCTCCCGACCCCTTAGATGACTGAACTGCAAAAGTACCCTTTTTGAAACCCTGAATTGAGCTCTTCTCATAACCCTTTACCTCAATTTTAGCATCTGCAGGCACCCTTGCCCCCAAGGTCCTTTTAAGAAAGAGTTGGAGCCTCTTTGCATCTTCAGACGATATGTTTTGGGCAGAGACACGAACCTCCATCGCAAAAAGACATGAAACCAACATAAATATTGAAAACAACTTAAATCTCATTTTTACCTCCTCAATTACTCAAAAGATTGCGTAAAATATAACACCACTTATCTGAAAAGCAACCAAAATCTGATTTCCGATTGCGTAAGTCTGATTTATGCCTAACCCGAATTTTGGATTAAGGAATTTGAATCGGGAATCTCATACAAAACTTCGTTAGAAGAACATTAAAACACTCACACTCTAAGTCCGCAATTTTTAGAACAGTAATTGATGTGAGATGTATTTGTATATATCTGTATATCAAGGTTTAACAGTTTTTTTTCGTTATTCACTTTCACTAAAAACCCTATCAAAAATATAGTCCACCTGTTTTAAGTCATGCTTTACATCAAAGCACTCTTCTATTTCCTCAAGGGAGAGGTGACTTATTATCTTTCTGTCA
>Ga0209324_10001460_pt1 | contig 16333 bp, 31 predicted proteins | sample Rifsed19ft3_FD_184015 | JGI IMG/M metagenome (GOLD analysis project Ga0209324, IMG submission 184015) | Soil microbial communities from Rifle, Colorado, USA - sediment 19ft 3 (version 2) | ecosystem: Environmental > Terrestrial > Deep subsurface > Rock core/Sediment | place: Rifle, Colorado...
GTCTTTAGGATATTGGTGGCGGCCATACCTTTTCCATAAACTCAGGGGATGGTAGAGCAAAGAAGTTCACGCCTTCAAAATCAACAGATAGTACCCAGGGATACTCCTCACTATTTCGGGGAACAATCTTTATTTGGTTCAATGCGAAGGTTTCTAGTAAAGCTTCTGCCCCCACATGAACTCCCGTCGTGTTTACGGCAACGAAGTCAGAACTCCTGTACTCCTCAATATAGTCATTATATAAACGGACTAATCTATCTATGTTCAACATGAGCATTCTCCTTAGTTGTCGGTCAAGAAGACTGGCAAGTCTAGGTCCAGGCCGCCCAGAAAGTCAATGGCTTTCTGGATGATCTCATTCATAGCAGGCTCATTCTCTTCCGGATTGCCTACCACCAGGTGGATTTCATCGATGGGGATCCTGGCGATAATTGCCACCCCGTATTCAGGCTCCCACCCCTTTGGGGGTAGAGCTGCCGGGTAAGATAGGTCGCCAATCTGTCGGTTGAAGATACGATCCTCTTTCTTCTTCCGGCCTCTGTACTCTACTCGTTGCCAGTGTAAGCTAGCGCAATACTCCCCCGTGGCCTGGTGAAACTCCCGCTCGTCTTCTGGCTTGAAGCAGTCCGGAGGCCCTTCCGGAATAACTACCCGTTCCGAAAACAGCCTCTCGGGGTTGAAGACCATCCCGGTTGGATGGATCAAGTATCGTTCTGATACCCCTGGCTCCAGAAGCTCCAGGCCACCAGCCGTAGCGGGTGATAGTGGGTAGAGTGTGCTGCCATCCTTCATCATACATTCCATCAAGATGTCGGATGGGTTTAGATAGTCTTTACCAATCCAGTCCATGGCATTGTAAAACCCGCTTACATTGACAACCGATATTCCTTGGGGAGAGATCCCCAGACGGGCCGGGTCTTCTAACCAGATTGGGGGGTCACAGATATAACTACTGAAGATATGGAAGGCTTCTTCTAAATCCTGTCCAGCTTGCTCCCATACACCATTGGTATACAGGTAAGCCTTTCCTACTCGCCGCACGTCGCACCCCGCTACGTGCCATCCTTTGTGTTTGTACTGCATTTTTGCGTTCTCCAGATCGGTCGGTAGAAAATCTTTAGATAGTTCAGCTGTCCTATCCCCGTCAGATCCTGTGCGTTTACTTTTACTCTCTGATCATCAGAAAAGGTAATAGATACCCCCGCTTTATAGAGCATATCGAGGGCAACCATTTTTGCCATATTCACGACAATTTTGTTCCAGATCACTAAAGGTCTCCTGTCATAATGCTGTCCCAGGTTATAGCGATCCCCTGGGCAAAGTCTCTCATGAGTTGAGCGAACTTATTCTTGGGATAGTTCATTGGTTCCCACCAGTCAAGTCCATTCTCGTAAGCAAACCCGAGCATGTGTATCTCGAAGGCCAGGATTGCCTTCCTGGGATCCAATATGGGGAGGTTGAAGTATCTGGCAGCCTCCGAGGTGCTAATCGAAAAACCCTGAGTGACGACGTTATACTCCACTACGGCTACCAGCTTGGCCGCCATCGACCTTACGGCTTTATTCCCCCAATCTACTTGAGGGCCGTAAGGCTGTAGCATGAAGAAACCACCCGTAAGCTGCCCCGTGTTCTTGTGTTGCAGGGCATAGGACGGCTTGTAAGCAGCGTAGATCCCACATCTGCATTCGCTGAATGCGGAGCGAGTCTCGTCATGGGGACCATATTGGGGATAGCCTATGGTGTTTACGCACTTGGACTTTACAAACCCATCTCTAGGCCAGACAAAATCCTCATCGAACTGGCTTACATATTTCCCGTTCTTGCGGATCAGGGCTTTGAAGGCAAGCCCTAGCTCCGGGTCGATATTCACATTACTGATATTGTCCAACTTCCACCTCGATCGGGATGGCGGGTACTACAGCAGGCTCTGGTCTCTTGGTGAACCAGTCCGGGGCCAGGATGGGTACCTCCTCGGGCTTTGGCTCAACCTTAGGCATAACCCGTGGTTTGACATCGGGCTTATCCTTGGTCTTGACTACTTTACGTTTATCGCCTTGGTTCATGAGGTTTTCTCCTACTCTATAAACGTTCTGGCAGGGAGGCTGTTACTACCGAAAACCTTTTCGGTTATTATAGCCCCTTTCCTGTTTCAGGTCAAGCTCCTGTAGGAGCTTATCTAGTCTCTAGTATGTTTCCCCATCTTTCCATGTATAGATTGCACCTCTTACATACACGATTTTTACCATGAGAAATGTTACGTCCTTTCTTGTCACATCTTGGGCACCGAAGTACGCCGTTGTCGAAGTCTATAACTTCATGTCCCGGAAGACCCAATAACCTTCTCACCAAGGGTCTCCTCACAAGTGGTTCATAATAGTTACTGTATATAAGAGTTTTCATTTCTGTCTCCTTGAACTTTTGTGCTACAATTTATTTATGACTACCGAGATCACTCCTAAAGAGATCCTCCGTATTGAGCAGATCCTGACCGTCATGAACTGGATGAAGATAGGTGACGATCTAGGGACTGCTCTCCAACGGGTAGGTATCTCCAAGGCGACCTACTATCGCTGGTTCGCCAAGGGCATAGAGGCCAGAGACCTCTTAGCCCAGGCTAAACAAGAATTGGAAATGATCGAGTATGCTGATATCGTCATTTCCAAGGGAGAAGTCCTAAGGACGCTCATCGGTGACGCCTTAGACAAGAACACATTTGCATCTGACCGGCTTGCTATCCTGCAATACCTGGACAGCAAGCTCGATCATTTGAGCAATGTCCACAGGGCCTCCGATACCAGCGCAGACTTCTTGCAGGGGATCAATCTGGAGCCAGGGATCTCCTCACACAGAGACGTGACCATCGAGGTTGGCGGGGTCAAGATCAACATCTCTGGAAAGAGTGGGGAAATCCTGGAAAGCCAGTTTGAAGAAGACTAGAGATACTCTGGAGCTTTGAGCATCCTCTCGGCTGCCTTATTTACAGCTCCGGGGAACGCCACTAAGACACTAAGAGCAAGCAGGACTGCATAGAGCGTGTATTCCTGGACCTGCTCAAAGCCATGAGTCTTCAGATAGCCTGCCAGCTCGTGCAGGTTTAGGTTCTTTAGATCCCAAATAGGAATAGTAGCTACTCCTGAAGAAGAAGCCATCTTCACATAAGCCCATACATAATTCTGGTATGCTTGCTCTCCTACACCCGAGTCAACTATATAAGCTTTGTCTGGATCCTGATGAAATCTCTGATACCCAAAACGGTAGCAAGTTCCATCTCCGGGCTCAATCCTGTAATTGTGGATGAAGTAATTCAAGTATTTAGCGATCATTTTTAGCTCTCCCGAATGAGTCTATTTCAGTTTGAAACGGACTGACTACTTTTTTATTCCTGTGACAGATACTTCTTCTTCAATTGCTTTAGGAACTTCAGCTCCTCTTTAGCCGCATCGAGTACTTCATCAGAATAGAAGTCTTCCAGTGAGTAAAACTGGAAGGGTTCATTCCCTTCGCAGTAACTTCTCCCACCAGTCTCAATTTGGATGGGGCACCCATTACAACCGTCGAAGTCCCAGAATAGCATACAGAGACCACAGGTATTCTTACCACCATCTTCGACATAGTTAGAGTTCTCTTCCAGGTACTGGACAATAGCAGTCCATTTAGCGATCGAGAGATTGAGGCCCTCTTCAAGATCTTCAGGCTTCGGGCCATGATAGTTTAGCTGAGCGGAGGAATAACTCGCATACACTTCCATTCTGTTCTTGAAAAAGCGAACTGTTCTTGCCATGTCAATCTCCTAGAGCAACCTCTTCCATGTGGGCTATCTCCTGGCGAAGATAGACTGTTGCCTGAAGGTAGTTATAGAACTCGACGTGATGACCCATCGAGTTTCGGATAACGATTTTCCGACCAGCAAAGATGGCTGCTGAGTGCGGACCGTAAGGACTGTCTAGGCTATCTAGCTGGCGAAGCAAGCCAGCAATCTCGTCTAATCTATCCATATTATTGATTTCCTGGGGCGACAACCCAACAGTAGCCGCCTATGCCACGAACACGCCCCTCACCACAGGGCCAATTTACTGCCATGGACAAGTAGTTGAAATATAGCCTAGTGCTGGATGCCACTGCGGTGGGAGAAGGTGTTGGGGATATGGCTGTAGGAGATGGGGATGGGGTAACCACCGGTAGTGTTGGAGTTGGGCTAGGAATGAGAGTTGAGGTTGGCACCGGTGTCTCGACCAGCAATGGTGTCCCATTGAAGACAGATCCCCGATCGAGCATAGCTCCTGTAGGAGCTGTCCCTCTGCTAAGCCAGGTAGAGCCTTCGGGTGAGGCATAGTTATAGATGCAGGCCCCGTCGTCGTTACAGGCCAGCCCGGTACCAGTATAAGTAAACGAACCACCGGGGTAGGCAATTGACATTCCGCAGTTAGGAGCCGGCTTATCTCTCTCGGTCTCATGGACCATAGTCCACTCAGGGGTCTTCCCTGAGTCTACTATCCAATCCATGGTTATTTGTGTCTCGCAGCCTGGAGGAGCTGGATCGGGTGGATAGATCTGGCCTGCTAGAGCCGTTCCTGTGACAATAGCAAGGAATAAAGCGAAGGCAATTACATAGAGCGTTCTCATGGGTGTTCTCCTAAGTGGGTGGTAATCCTTTAGCCATACGCTTGACTTGTTCGTACTCATCATTGGGATCAACAGGGTAAATCCATAAATAGTGAATGACCCTACTAGCTCTGGTTACTTTTACAGGCCCATCGATGTTGCTAGGCTTGATCAGCTCCGGAGCAAGAGATACTCCATTTTGTTCGATGTTAGTTATCTCTCCATCGAGCATCTTTCTAAAGAACTTATACCGAAAGTCCCTTAGTCCCCAGAACCCATAAAGGTCAACCTCTATGTCTACATATATAGATTTAGTCATAGTCCTCCTTCAGCTCATGCAGGAGCTAATCTGATAGAAGTTCCACATACAGTTTAGATTGTAGAAGGTCCCAACCGGTCATAGCACGAATGGCCTTGATCCTGAGGATCTTCAACGAGGGTGGATAAGGGTCTGCCGGATCTGGTGGAAAGTTCATATTCCAGTGGGCGTCGATCTGTTTCAGGGTAGGCTTCAGCCAATATACCTGTATCGTATTCAAAAGCAGCCCATTGATCCTTAGGCTGCCGATCTTGATGTCGATGTGCTTTTTCATAAAGTATTCACCTACCTTCCAGTGAATAGATCTTCTTCGAGATTGTTTCCCCACTCATCCTCGATAGGGAACTTATTACGGATCTGCTTCCTCATCATGTACTCATGCTTCCTGAGCTCTAAAGCCCAAGCACTTCTTTTCGTAATGAACTCGCAGATTGCCAGCTCGCAGTCGAGGCAGATGTCTACACCCTCACTTCCGAATGGATGGATTTCAAGGTGCTTGATATCTGTCCCTTCATAACGGCAGACCGAGCATTTACCTAACCTGGTTAGATTTCTTAGAGTGCTGTAAGTTTCCACATAGACCTCCTATATCTTGGTAACTCGGACATAGAGGAAAAACAAGCTTGGGGAGTCTTCGTGGGCTGGTTCATCTGGAGAGAAAGTTCCAGAATACCAGCCATTGCCGTAGCTGTCCCATGGATCGAACTCTCCGGTTTTCCCGACAATGAGTCTGTAGTTCTCGGGGGAACGGTTATGAGCATCAATCTTTCCAATGGACACAATTCTTACTTTCATTTTGCGTTCTCCTTACGGGATGACAACTCTTACAATACCTAACCATTCCAGATAGAGAAGAATGATCAGGATGTAAGAGAGACGAATGAGAGAGTGGAATAGTAGTCTTTTCACGAAAGCCTAAGCCAGTTTCCGCTGAAATCCTTTCGGTTCTCTTTCCAGATGTAAGGCTTTTTATCCTTTAGGGTAGAAACAACGAAATGCACATAACCTTTACTGTCATAGACCCTAAGGATGAAGTGAAGGATATTCCCGTACAGACTTACCTCATGACCAAATAGAGTGATGTCCATAAGTATTCTCCTCAGAGCTCCTCTCCATCTTTCAGAATACGGAGAAACTGGAACCGCACATTGGAACTAAGGCACTCTGCGGCTATATCCCTAATCTTTCGTAGAATAGAGCTCATGGTCTCCGCTTCAAAGTAAAAGACAACATCTTTCTCATTCATATGCTTTAGATAGACTAGAGTGTACATAAGGGTCTCCAATCTTCCGAATGCGTTTTCACGGGGGTATTACGACCCTTGCCTCCCCATGTTCTTTTGTATGCGTACAATCATATCGTTGATGGCTTTCCATTCCTGTTCGTCTACAGCATATAGAGCCTGATTTACCAGGCGATCTAGGGCTCGTTGCTGTCTTGCCAGTCGTGCAGTCTTACCTTTTCTCATAGTGGGTCTCCTTCAATAATAACCGAACACTTGTTCGGTGTCAAGAAGCTCATGCAGGAGCTAGAGTTGCAGGGGGAGGCGAGCATTCAGGAAGGCAATACCCTTCACGGCCTTGACGGTCAAGAGGGCTTCATGGCCTTCAATAGCCATAGGCATATCGGCAGGAGTTGCGGCAAGGGTTTCCCCCATCTCGAGTTCCCGTTCAGGTACGAGTGTCAGCTTGAAATCCTTATCCATTACTGTGATATATCTCATAGATCATCTCCCATTCCCAGGTCATCTGGGTTAGCAGGTATGAAAGGGCCAAGTAGATCCTGTACACTTTTGCATATACCAATGCAACAAAGCATTACAGTCAAGAGGGCCGACCAAGGGCTCATTATGGGGACCTCCTACGAGCATAGAAGCCCAAGGCCAGGTAAAAGGCCAGGGCTATTACCGACACGACGATGGGGTCTTGCATGGACAGCCTCCTATCGACTCTAGTTTACGAGGGACTAGGGTCACTAATGAAAACGACGAACTGACACAAGTGTTACCGAGAACGACCGCCGCTCTCTAGCTTGAGCCCATCCCGAGAGATGGGCCCAGGATAGAGAGGGGGAGGGATTGCTCCCTCCCCCAGGTCATCCAATCAAATTACGATTGGGGAACGAACGTTGTCAAGGAGAGGTTGCCGTTATGTTTGGCAACCAATTGGGCCACACGATGGCGTCCAGGGACAGTCATGGTCTCCACCATCACCGTCTTGGTCCCGATGAGGGCCATGAAACTGCCCGAGGGCAGGACGTTCAAACCGATGGGCTCGCCATCGACCAAAACTTCCCGACCTGGCTCAATCGTCTCGCCATTGCGGAACTTCCGGGCATTTTCGTACACCTCGTTGCGGATCTCAGGATCGATCTCGCCTTTGGCTTCCATCTTCGCCAGCTCTTCCCGTGTGATGTTGAAGAAGAGGATGTTGGTGAAGTATTGGCGCTTAGCGGTCTCGAAGTCGAGGGTGCCGTCCTGGATCGAACTCAGGGTTGCGAACAACCATTGAGCGCCTTTCTGATCCCGGTCGTAATACTCTCCAGTGGCCTCGCCGTTCTCCCACACCGCCGTCATGATCGGGTAGGTGATCAGCGTGGTTCCACGAAACAGATCGGCCAGGTGGATGTGTTTCAGGGAGCCCCACGGGTAATCCGTGTTGACCTTGCCGGTTTTCCTATCCCGGCCATAGGTGGTGTCCTGCCGGGCCTCCCAGGAATACTCGGAGACCTTGTACAGCCGGGACCACTCTTCGACCGCTCCGTAGACCTTCAGGCCGGACACGGGCTCCACGGTGTAGGTGTTGCGAACCACGGCTCCGTTCAGGGCGACGATGCGCTCCTTCCCTAGGAGGGAGGTGTGGATCCAGCCCTGAAAGCCAGCTTTGCGTTCCGGATGGCGATCATTGTACAGGTGCAAGGTGGCGCTTTTCGGCAGATCGAAGATACCAGCCACGCCCGAATTGAACAGGCTCTTGCGAACCTGCCAGTTGGGGATGTACTGCCGGATCCCGTTCTTGAAATCGCCGTTAGCGTTCTTGGGAATGAAGGTGACACGTTCGAAACGCTCACCAATGTCAATCCGGTTCTGTGCTTCCTGTTCAATGAACTCGACACCCATCTTACCTACAGTGAATTTGAAAGTAGCCATTACAGTTTTCCTTTCGGATGGTGATACTTGACTTCTTCGTCTGCCTTCATTTCGACAGACACCAATAGAGTTTCTGCCTCTTTCACTCCGAGAGTAGCCATCTCTCGGAGTTCCTGTTCAGTTTGACCCATCGCCTTTAGGCAGAAGTCTTTCGTGAAGCGACGGGTCATCTCCTCGGTGAATATGGGCTTCTTATACATGCACCTCCTAGGCCAAACATTCCTTTAGTTGGGGGTACTCAACCAAGGCTTCTTTAGGGAGGATGTGGATCACTCCCTTCAGGCGAACTTTTACAAATTCCCCCAATGCCAATTGCTCAGAGACCGGCTTGCGCTTGAAATCTCGATTTATGGCATTCGTTTGCTCTCTCATCAGGTCTTTGATGAAAGATGGGGTATCTCGGAATAGCAGCGTGCGGCTATTCCATGTACGCAATGCAGTGTCCAAATCTTGCATTGCATCCAGGGTTAGATCTACGGTTGCATTGTCCTTTAGAGAGAGTCTTTCTCTAAAGAGGTCCAATTGTGAGTTGAACCAATTCCAGAAAATACATCTCTCTATATGCCTACCAGGAGCGTTGAACTCCTGATCAGCCCATACCATGATGTCAAACTCATGGTCTACCTTGGGCCAATCATCTAGCCCTTCTTCTATTTGTGTCCTCTCCCAGGACGCAGGGTTGACCAAATCCTTTGGTCCGTCCAAGAACTCATAACTGTGTAACATCTTGAACTCCTTCCTTTCACTAATACTGATATGGTCATCTGTGCCACATCGCAAGGGAGAGCTCTCGTAGGAGCTCTCCTATATGTTGGGGTCAGACTATTTCTTGAATACAGGCTTTTGTTTTGGTGGATTAGCCTTACTTACAAACCGGCCACGCTTCTTGGTTCCATTACGCTTGCACTTCATGAGATTTCTCCTAGTACACATTTGATATACGAGTTACAGCCTGCCATATAAGGTAGGCCAGGATGGGCCCATAGATCAGGGCCACAACAGAATATTTCCGGATGGTCTTCATGACAACGCTAACCACGCCCTTACAACATCGACCTTGGCTTTGGGATTGTCCTGACCAGCCTTCAGGCTGGCGATGGAGGCCGCAGTCCCGCTATTAGGGGCAGGAATGCGTACAACCTTGAGCTCTCCAGCAATCTTGAGCTCTACAACAAAGGTTTTATTCATGATGATCTCCTATTGACAGATAGTTGAAAGTACACATGGGGCCACACACGCCAAGAGTGCAGCCAGGATAGCTGCTATTGCTGCTACTACTACTCCCATACAAACCTCCTATAACGAAAAAGCCCCCTATGCGGGGGTTGATATTGCCAATAGCCCATGGCAGTAACGAACTGCATCATCCTCTGCATGAGCTAATAAAGAATATGTGCGCCCAACTGTAGACCTGTGAACTCAGGGCAGATAGCAAGAAGCTTTTACGGGCAATTGTAGGTATTACATAGCCTTTCGTGACCAAGGACGTTCGCACAGGTCGCACTCCTACGTCCTTATTGGCCCTACATGGGGCGTTCTATGCCTTGCGGCTCTGCAACTCACTGGCCTCGTTGCAGTTACTGTTCGTGCTTACAACGGGAACACGAACGGCCAGAAACATAAGCCCGTCTTTCTCTCTCAGTGGAGGTACTAGACCGTAGGGATATGGGGGCTGGCCCCCTCTCCAGGCCCCTCCCCCCCCCACCCCCTCCCCCCACCCCGCCTACCACCCCTACAAAGAGTGTGCGGCGGTTGAGAAAAAAAGATCTATATAGGGGGTAGGTTCACGACTACTCCCACTATATATATCTAATAGGTCGCCTCAAAAAATATTTCTCGCTCTACTGTCTCTTTCTTCTCTCGTCGGTCACCCCAGAAAAATTTTCACTCTTTTCCGGCATCCTTCCCCTTGTATATTCGTACTCTTTCTCTCCCTGGGATTTTTATGTCTTTTCCTGTTGAAAAGTTAGCATTTCTGTTCTATAATAGATTTACAACTAGAGAGGAATGAAGAATGCCTAGAAAAAAGGTGCTTGGGGAGCGAGCGATGGTGGTCTTTGAGTATGTCGTTCTCCACAAGAGCGAGAACGACGGAAACTCACCCACCATTCGGGAGATCATGAGGAAGTGTCAGATCTCCTCGACCAGTATGGTGAACTATTACCTGTACCAGCTACAGGATTTCGACAAAATTCGCTTCCAGGGTATTCGCAATATCATCGTCGTTGGAGCAAAAGGCTGGTCTTTTTAGTGTAACGAAATCACTCTTTTTGCGTTTTTCCTTTTGTAACACCCTGTTTTCAACTTCATACTACCTCGAACGTAGCCTGGGATTGCTGAAAGGAGCTTTGTCAATGCCGAATGAAGAAATTACTCAAGAGTCCAATCCATCCATGTGGGAGAAACTTCACGCCATCTGGATTGGAGAGGAAAAACCAGGGGGGCGTCCAGGATATGTCCTTTTGGGTTCGACAACCTATAGCGTCATTCAAAAAGTGGATGGATCCATAGCCTTTGTAGGATACACTGCGGAGAACCTCTATGACTCCACCAGCTTCTGATGACAAAACAAATAGCCAGGAAGTAAAAGAGATCAACGAGAGTGATAGGATCCCTCTCACCGACAAAACCCTCGTAACAATCCTGATAGCTCATGGATGCGATTACACCTATCATCGGGGCTCCGGGAAGACATTTTTCTATTTTGATCCAGGTGAGACCCACGATATCCGAGAAGCCTGGAAACTCAACAAGTCGATCCCTATCGATGACGTTCGGAAGGTCTATAGGGCACTCGACTCCTTTCATTCTGCCGTGAGGGACTACTGAAATGATAAAATCTTTGTGCTTGCCCAAGAGATTGGAAATCGTCAATCCGACCGAGAAAGAGATTGCCACGGTGAAAGAGTGGTACCGGCGCTGGTGCTATGCCTCGAACGGTAGATGGTCCCGAATATGCGGCAGAGACCGGATACCTCATTGCAGAGTGACCACCGGAGGCCGTGAGTGGACACCAGGAAAGTAAAGGATATCGCCGTTTACTACGGCAAAGAAAAAGGCTTTCTCCACCCCACGGCAGTAACTATAGACGGGGCCTACTTGCCTGTTTCGGCAGTAGAAGTTATCACCCTGGTCGCTGATCAGATGGGTAATTTGCGCCTGACGATCCCTCTAAATCGTGTCCGGCTGGTTGTCGAGGATAATTTAGAGCAGGAAAGCGAGGATCCCTATGCCGTACCGTCTAAACCCCTCCAATAAGAAAGAGTCCAAGTCAAAAGGGCAGGTAAGTGGTTGCGCTTTAGACTCCATCCAACGGTCGGGAAAGCTGCCGCTCATTTGGCGGCTCTCAAGATAAACGTCAAAGAAGCCTAAATGCCCCGTAAAACGATCGCTCGGCTCACCGAGGATGAGATTGAGATCTTGAGGAGGGGGGTGGAGGATCCTAATCTCATCCTCGACTATTTCACCCGCAAACCCGGCCAAGACCATGGTTTTCGCCTGGATGATAACTTCGAGGATTGGGGGAAGTGGCAAGTCATGGTCTGTAAGGCCACTCAACAGCGTATCGTGGTTATTGGTGGCTTCGGCTCCGGAAAGACCAAGGGCGTCGGGGCTGGTGCGATCCCCTTCTGCCTGACTACCAAGGACTTCAAATTCATGAATGCGGCTCCGGTTGCCTGGCAGTCGGAGATCATGTATAAGTTCATCAAGGATGAGTTGGGCCGGGATACCCGCCTCGGAGACCTGATCTGGAACGCCCCCAAAAGTCCCTATCCAAATATCGAGTTCCGCTTCTACGTCGGCAGCTACCTCATGGTCACCACCATGGAGTTTATGTCAGCCGAGAAGAATGGCAATAACATCCTTTCCTGGGAAGGCGATTGGGTAAATATCGATGAGGCCGGAAAACTGGATGACCTGAGCGGCACGATTACCAACCTGGGTACCCGTATGCGTGGCACCATCAACGGCAGAGAGCGCCTGGCCCGGATGAGTATGACCTCCAACTCCTGGGATGATCCCGAGCTGTGGTATCGCTATGATCTCTCTCAAGACAATCCTGAAGACTATCTCTCGATTACGGTCTCTTCCAGGGCCAATAAGAACGTCACGCCTAAGCAGCTCCAATTGTGGCTGAAAGACATCCCTGAAGACGAACACGAACAGCATATCGAGGGCACCAGGCCGCAAGGCAAGGGACTTTACTTTTCAACGATCAAGGTTGCTGCCTGCGAAGACGAGAACTTCGACGGGCATATCATCGAGGGCGTCCAGAAAGGCTATCCAGGCTTCGAGATATCCAAATCCCCAGGGGCGGGGATCGTCTATTATAGAATTCCTAGAGGGGAAGGCCATAACTATATCCTGCTAGGTGATCCTGGGATCGATAATGCCCCCAATCGCAATGCCCCCGTTCTGGGGGTTTGGGACGTGACCGACTTCCCCAAAAATAAGATGTCTATGGCCGCTTTCTGGTGGGGAGCCGGAAACAAATCGATTACACCTTTCATCCGGCAGCTCTTGACCTTCATGGCCGCCTATGATCCGGCCTTTACCGGAGTGGATGCTACCGGTCCTCAGAAGAACACTAACGAGCTTCTGAACCTGTTCTTGCAAGGAAAGAGGTTCGAGGACACCCGCAGAGATGAGTGGCTTGGCGGGGTCGATGTGTCCAAGGTTACTAATCTCTACATTATGCCGATGGACTTCTCTTCCGGAAAGAAGTCCGCTTACTTGATTGCATGCCGGTTATACTTGGAGGCAAGCTTGATGAGCTGGCCCAGGATGGTTAGAGGAATAAGGAGCCAATTGACTAATTATGATCCCGCTAAAGACACTGGCGTTGCAAAAGCTAAACTTACTCAGGACATCGTTTCGATGTTCTGTATGTCTGCTTTCGCAGCGAGGCAACTCTTTTATTTCGATCCTGAAGACCAGAGCTCGCAGAAGGCTGATCAGGATCTTGAGCTTCTTGATCCAGATGCTGACCGAATGGTACGCCTGGCTGGAGAGGAGCGAAGTATACGATCAACCCTACGTGCTTGATCGCTCTCTTAGGCTCCCCGATCGGGCCCTTCATACCCACTATCGCAGACATAAGGGATTGTTTGAGGATTGACAGCCCCAAAAAACGTTGTAAAATGTATACACTAGCTCCTGCATGAGCTAACCGGGGGGAAATGTACTTCATCCGAAAGTAGCCCATGAACGCCACATTGTGAATATCTTGCTTTCGGATGGGGCGATTTGCTACCTCAAATTCAAGAGTTTTTTGAAAATCTGGTTCGGCCAAGACCAGAATTCAGTCTCCAGGATCTGGAGAACTTTCCCTATTCTGAGTACAACCGGAATATGTCTCGTTATACCCGACTGGAGAGCTGGTATTCAGGTGAGGCCCTAGACGAGACGGTCGAGCGACAAGGGAAAGAGATCGAGCTCTATCCGGTCAAGTACAACCCGCTCCCCAGGACAGTAGAACAGCACACCTATTACCTTTTTGGACAGGTGCGCCATGATGAACGCCCACTGGTCTACCCGAAAGTCAATCCTCCCGATACCACCAACGAAGGACAGATCAAATCGGCCAAGGATTTAGAGGACATTCTCTACCGCTTGTGGTCAGAGTCCAACGGCAGGGCTATCCAGTGGCAAAATGGAGCCCAAAGCCAGCTCTACGGCGGCAACATCTTCCGGTTGGTCTACACCCCCAAGGATCCTCTAAGAACGATCCCCCTTCGCATTGAGAGCATTCATCCTAAATCCTTTATCGGTATCCCGGACGGGGCTGATTTCTGGCGTATGCGAGAGACCTGGATCATCCGGGCCATCAACCACCGGGAGGCAGCCGAACATGGTGTGCTCCTGGATGAGAACATCCAGCCCTGGATGATCGAGCATACTACGGATGACGGGATCGAAGTAACTATCAATGGGGAGCCGGCTCGCCGCAACGAACAGTGGTTGACCCGAGAGAATAGATACGGCTTCGTTCCACAGGTCTATATTCCCCACATTCGGGTTTATGGCTTCTACGGGGAGACCTTTATAGAGAACGTCCAGGGGGTCATCCGAGAAATGAACTTGCGCCTGGCAGACTACGGCGATGCGGTTACCACGGACGCTCACCGCTACATGAAGATGAAGAACGTCTCCGGGACGCCCACGGTCCAGCAGATCGCCCCTGGGCTTTATGCTATCAACCTGCACTCCAACCCCTACATCACCGGCAACGAGAAAGAGCCTGACCTGGAAGAGGTCGGCACCAACCGGGCCTCCGATCCCATGCAGAAGCTTGGGGAGGCTCTCCTGGCAATCTATAGACGCCTGGTTTCCGTTCCGGGGATTGCCGATGGGGAAGACGAAGGATCTCAGAGATCGGCGGCTACTTTAGTGACTCGCATGATCTCTTTGGTTTCACACACCGACAGCGAGCGGATCTTCTGGTCTACCGGCCTGAACCTGCTCACCCGCATGGCAGTCAAGATGCTGCTCATGACCCCGCCAGACGTACTGGATATCAAGAATGTAGCCGTAAAACCTGAACACCTGCTCTACCCCATCAGGCACGAATGGGCACCTGTCCTACCGAGAGACCGGGAACTCCTGGTCCAGGAAGCCGCAACCCTCATGGCCGGTAAGTTAGGCTCCATCGAAAGGTTGCTGGACACCCTGGGCGTGGATAACCCCTCGGAGGAAAGGGACAAGATCCTCAAGGATCTGAAAGAGCTCCAGAAACTACTGACGCCTCCGCAGCCGGAGGGTCAGGCCAAAGAGCGAGGTATTCCAGGATCGAGCCAGGAGGCCCAAAAGGGCACCCCGGCTAGAGAAGCAAATCAGGAGTAATCATGTTTAGGCCAATGTTTTTGTTCGATACGGACCCGGATAGCGGTACGGGTGGAACAGGTACACCCGGAGACGCCCCCGGCAACGGCGATCAAAACGCCGATCCCGTCAAGAAACCGGGGACGGATTGGGAAGCTGCTTATAAGGGTCTCCAAAGACTTCAGCAAAGGACCAAGAAGGAGCTCGATGAGCTCCAGGTCAAGTTCGATGCCCTAGTCGATGATCACGAGACCGAGAAGCAGACCCACAAGGAAATAACAGGAAAGTATTCCGAGCTCCAGAGACAGAACGTAGATTTGACTTCACAAGTGAAGTCTGTTCAGGAACAAGAGGCAAGCCGCACTCTCGAGCGTGATCGTTACAACCTGATCCTGAGCGAGTTCTCGGACTTGGCCTCCTTCGAGGCTGATAGTCTCCTGCCTACCGGAACCAACGTGGATGAGCTTCGAGAGAAATTCGAGAAGTTCCGCAAGTCGTTGGAGAAAAGCGGTAAGCAGCGAGTCAAGGACGCCCTTGAGGGTGAAGGGCCAGGCCCGGTGGGTGACGATAACAGCCGTGACCCAGGCAAGAAACGCTCCATAGATGAGGTCTATAACGAACTGGTTGCCCTGGGAGGGACCCAAACTCCAGAAGGCAGGGCAAAGTACGACAAGGTTATGGAAGAGTGGATTGCCCTCAATTGACCTTTAGGAGAATTTGATATGGCCGTAGGTGATTTCGATACCTATTATAGCGACGAGCCGTTCTCGGTTATGGATAAGAACCAAAGAACGTGGCTCGATCCAGACCTCATCGATATGTGGAGGCTGCGATCGGTCTTTCGTCCGGTATTGACCTTCACCCGCTCCCTGCTCGACGTTCGGGCTGCCAAGATGGTAGTCTCGCAACTTTTGGACCCCCATGCGGATACGACCCCGCTGGCGGCCCGGCAGATTTGGATGCCAAGTATGCACATCGACTCTCGGAACATCGAGATCGAGTTCCAGCACAACGGCGGCAAGATTGCCTTCCATAAGTATGACGAGTACATTACCTACTGGAAGAAGAACCGTCAGGCAGGCTTGCGGAGGATCGCTCGGGGAGCCTTAGGGCAAGCCGAAGTCGATATGAATGACCTCCTGGCCCGTAACGCCCTTATCCAGGGCGCTCAGAATACGGGCTACTCCCTCTATATGGGGAGTGCAACCAACTTCAACACCTTGACCACCGGGGATAAGTACGATCCCGACGTGGGCGCAGATATCTGGCTCGGCATGGCGAACCGTGGCATCGCTGAAGCTCTTGGTCCTACGGGTGCCGAAGGCTCCATCGTGGCCTACACCTCCCCCGGCGTCATTTATGACATCCAGGGTGCGGATGACTGGATCACCATGCAGGAATACATGCAAGACCGGGCCCGGATGCGCTACGAGGTCGGTGCG
>Ga0209324_10001468_pt1 | contig 16283 bp, 18 predicted proteins | sample Rifsed19ft3_FD_184015 | JGI IMG/M metagenome (GOLD analysis project Ga0209324, IMG submission 184015) | Soil microbial communities from Rifle, Colorado, USA - sediment 19ft 3 (version 2) | ecosystem: Environmental > Terrestrial > Deep subsurface > Rock core/Sediment | place: Rifle, Colorado...
AGCTCCATCTAAGAAAGAAGAAAAGAAAATAAAAGCTCCATCTAAGAAAGAAGAAAAGAAAATAAAAGCTCCATCTAAGAAAGAAGAAAAGAAAATAAAAGCTCCATCTAAGAAAGAAGAAAAGAAAATAAAAGAGGAACTTGAGAAAGAGGAACCTAAAACCTACGAAGAAGAGTTAGAAGAACAACTCACAGATGAAGAAATTCAAAACTTTCAAATAGAAAAAATGGATATGGAGAAGCTAACAAACAAGGTCTGTGATATTGTTGCCAAATATGAAACAGATGGAATGTTACAAAGCGAATTATGGAAGAAATTAAAACTAACTAGTAGAGACGGTTCTAGATTGGCTCTTAAATTAGAAAGATTAGGGATAATTTCAAGAGAAAAAATTCTCGAAAAAGGTAGATGGACCTATAAATTAATAATCAAAAGAACACCTGTTAGTACAGAATCTATTGAAGACGCACCATGTTTGACATGTCCTGTGGAACAGAAATGTTCCTTGGAGGGAGAGATAAGTCCACTAACGTGTCAGTTAATTGAAGACTGGGTTCTTATAGAAATTAATAAATCAAAAAAGTAGATATGAAACTAATTGATGCACGAAAAGATCATTATAGAAAACTTGCACATGACGAAGGCTATAGAAGTAGATCTTCCTATAAACTAAAGCAGATTAACAAATCCTATAGAGTTATTGGCAGTGGATTTTCTGTTCTTGATTTAGGATGTGCCCCAGGTGGATGGACACAAGTTGCATCAAAGCTAGTTGGAAATAAAGGAAAGGTTATGGGAGTTGACCTATCCTACGTAGAAGATATACCTCGTGCTCAGCTTATTAGAGGAGACGTCGAAAACGACGACATTGTAGGTGAAGTACAATCATATTTTGGGGGAAAAATTAACGCAGTTATTTGTGATCTTTCACCACATGTTACAGGAAATTGGTCAGTTGATCATGCAAAACAAATTTCATTGAATTATGCTGCGGTAAAAATTTTAGAACAGGTGCTAGCAAACAAAGGCAATGCACTTTTCAAGGTTTTTGATGGTGAATATACCCAAGAATTTTATCAGTACGTTAAGAAAAAATTTACAAAGGTAAAGATGACAAAACCTCTGGCAAGCAGGAAACCTAGTAGTGAATTATACTGTGTTTGTCTTGGTTATCATGGCTAATTTGCAAATAATTCACAAATTTGATTAATTTTACAATTTGTTCTAAAGCCCGTTGGATTAAGCGATGTTTGACTAGCTAGAAAACCTGCCATTTCTAGTTTTTTTATTATCTTTTCTAGTCCAATTGGAGCAACCTTCATTTTTGAAGCAATCTCATCTAAGGTAAAATAGGTACCAGGCATGTCTGATTCTAATAGACATTTTTGCAATGTTTTTTCACAACGATTGCTGACTGTATAATTTGGAATTTCTTCTAGCATAGTTTTTACAAATTCTTTATCAAAAAGTTTTCCAATCCATAAAGGGCCTGCTATATCAATTTTAGAATTACACAGTTCACACGAAAAACTTTGATTCTTTTCAATACTTCTATGCCCACATAATTTACAATGTAATATGTAACCTATGTTATCTTCTTGTGCTGGTCGGTTTAGTATCTTAACATATGTTCTGTAGTAATGCATGGCATTATCTACAAAAAGAGGAACAATTTGAATATCTAATCTATATGCTACTAGACAAATACATCCTAAAATTAGCCTTAATGCAATTTCATTTGCATATTTTGTTTTTACTGGAACTCCAGAATATCTTCTTTTACAAGCCATATTGAATAATCCATGGAGAACTTGTAGATCAGTTGCAGTAGCTGAAAGTAATCCTCCATGCATTGTAGCTCTTATTGCACAATCCAGATATTTTGTAGGTGAGCCAAAGGGATCAAGGTCTATAATTGAACCTCTTTCATTTTTTGTAGAATATGCATTAAAGAATTTGCAAACCTCATTTTCTGAAGTTTGGAAATTTTGTAAATTATTAATAGCTGCTGATTTTTCACATAATTTTATTGCACTTGGATTAACATCATTACAAATCACTTTATCTGTTTTTTTTATTTCATTAGCAACTCTTAGCCCTCTAGCTCCAAGCCCAGACAAACCATCAAGAAAAATTTTTGGGCCTTGGAAATTTTTCCAAAAAGCAGAGTAAGCAATAATTGAAAAATCCCTATTTAATTTTGCCATGGGATTGAAAAAAGCAGGATCCCTTGGTGGAACTTTTTCATCCATTGACCCGCATGGAACTAGAATCTTAGTTGCGCCCTCAGTAATTTCAATAATCTCTTTTACATTAGTTTGCAATCAGAATTCTAAAATTATTTCACCTATAATGGTTCTGTAAATGTTTCCTGCCAGTATCGTTTGAGTTTTATTAATTTGACCATTTTATGTTGTAATGCAAAAATCAATCACTCTAAAATCATTAAAAAATGCATACTAAAATGATATATTTTTCCTTCTAAGTAGGGTATTCAGTAACTAAAGTTTCATTAGATTTCTTATCTATTTAGGTTCAAGAAAAACAATTTTACAATAGTTTAATAAAAGCATAATTTTTCATTTTTTTAGTAAGATATGCCATTTGATAGAGAGCGAGAAATGTTTAAAGCAACTTGCGGTGACTGTGGAAACGAATGTGAGCTACCCTTCAAGCCAAAAGATGACAGACCAGTTTATTGCAGAGAATGTTTTCAAAAGCACAAACCACAAGAACGTAGTGGTTCTAGGTTTGGCAGAAGTGATAGAGGTTCTAGGTTTAGTCGAGGTTCAGGGGATACCCGACGTCGAGAAATGTTCAAAGCAACTTGCGGTGACTGTGGAAATGAATGTGAAGTACCATTCAAGCCAAAAGAGGACAGACCAGTTTATTGCAAAGAATGTTTTCAAAGTCACAGAGAAAATTGAAAATAAAATCAATTTTTGTAGAGCAAAGTTAATTTCTTGAATTTTGAACCCTTTAGAATTTTTTTGAGGATTTGATCAAAGTAACATTTAGTTTTGATTAATCTGTACTAGATTATTATGGTTTATGACTTTTTTTAATCAGTAGGGTTTTTTGAATTTCATTCATGGCGCTGATAAACTTTTGTTTTGCCTCAAATTCTTCGCGTGTTGCAATTGTTATCTCTGTTGAAGAAAGCATGACATCCTTTACAACAAGTGGAGCACTTAGGCCTAACAATTCGCTTAATACATCAAAAATATTATTAAATTTTGCACCATCACGATACTTGTAAATTGTTTTGCCATCTTTCAGGTTAGGATTTGGTTCTAGTGGGATCACCAAATCTGGTGAACTAATTTCAGAAATAAATGAGGACATGTCGGAGGTTACTGCATCGCTCAAATTTTTTATTTGATTTTCAAGATTATCTTTTGATTTTTTAAGCTCATCTATTCTGTCATCATATCCAATTCCAATAATCTTTGCAAAGGTTGATTCGGTGTTGCGCTTTAGAGGAATCTCGTGTATTTCTGTGTTAACGTATGCAAGAGATTCTTCTAGCTGAGCTAATTTTGCTCTATTTTCTTTTATTCTTACTGCAGTTTTTTCAAGAAAATTAAAATCAGCCATTTTAGTAAAAGCCCTTTAGCTAAATTGGTGGACTACATCCATCAATCCTTGTTTGAATTCTTCTGTTGATAGGCCCCACCTTCCATATTCTTCTTTATAACCATCCCATGATTCTTCTGCCTCTGTTGCAATTTCAAGAATTTTTGGTCCTATGGCTTTAGTATTGACCAAGATGGTGACATTTGCTTGTTCTCCATCAATAATTGGAATTTTTACAAAAATCATTCTGGATTCTTCGATATTGAATTTATCTTTGATAATTCGTTTAATCGTTTCACGTTCTTTGATATCAAACTCTCCTCTAATTTTTACCAAAACACAGCAGGAATCCTTTTTGCCACCCTTGTTTCTAATGTCATTTTCATCAATGTCAAAAAGAAGCGCATCCTCTCTTTTTCCTATTCTAGTTATTACGTCATCCATTGTGTTTGATCTTCCACCAAGCAATTCCTTGTTCCATTGACTTTCTTCTGCAATTACAGGGATTGCCCATGGTATTGCAAACTTTGGTCTCTTTGTCGTTAACCACGTTCTATAATTTGACATGTCCCATTCAGTCTCCCTTGCAAATGAGGAAATAAACATCGAAATTGCATTTGCTGCAATCAGATTCATTCCCTTGTACTCCTTCCATCCAACTTCCTGTTCTTTAGGCAAGTCATCAATTATGGATGGAATTTTTTGTAATCTTTTTTCATGTTGGTGTGCTAGTTGTCTTAGAGTTTTGTTTGAAAATAATATAGAACAATCACTGTATTTTATCTGATATTCAAGATTCATGACTATGTTTATTGCAGCTGCCTCAAAAATTACTGGATCCCATCCAAATTCTGGAAGCAATCCAAAAGTAGCAACTGTGGCATGCTCTTTAGAATCTTTTTTTACAAATTCAATAAATGAGCTTGCAAACGAACTACCTGTGCCGCCACCCATGGCAAAAGGAACGATAAATCCTCGCACTGGTTCTGGTGAGAGCGCAGTTAGATGTTTTTGGATCTCCTCTTTTGATTTCATCTCTTGGGTGAATCTTGTCCTTCCTTCAGCCCAATTCCTTGCAGCACCGCCAGCTCCATGTATCACATGTTTTTCACGTAATGCAAAAAGATCTGGATATGATTGAAGTATCAGGTTAGCAGCTCTTGGATCTAAATCAACTAAAAGGGCTCTTGGTATAAGTGGAATCTCACCTGTTCCATAGGAAGGAGCGAATCGGAGTATGGTGCTTCCATATCGTTTTAAAACTCTGGACTCTTCCTTTGCGCTTTTAATAGTTGGCTTTAATGGATTTGCACCTACATCTAGCAATAATCTACGATAAGTCTCGGCTCCTAATCCTATCCCACAGTGACCAAAACAAGTCATTAAAACTGGTGCGGGGGGAAGGGGGGCTACCTTTGTCATACTCTCAGGATCCCAATGTGCGGGAACAATCAATTAAGACTTGCTATCAACATATCGTGACATGGAATAATATGAGACAGCAAAAATTATGTTATTAATTTTGTAAGATAAATTATGATAAATTCTTTAATATGGAAAGTTGGAACTAGACATTTCATAGGTGAAAGAAGATCAAATCATTACTTGGCAAAGTAGAGTTGTTGATAAATAGCGGAATTGGGGACGTGAGCAGATTAACTCACATCAAAAACTCTATTGTTGAAAAAAAGAAGGTATACAATTCAGATATAGAGTATGTTGAATCACTTATTGATGCTAATTTTGAAAAAAATGAGCAGCCGACAAATGATTTAGAGAAAACAACATCTTTCAACTGTCCCAAGTGTGGAAACACTATCTTACAGTCTTCAAACTTTTGTTCCTTTTGTGGAATTCCTCAGCAAAAATACTTTGATGCTGAAGTATTTTCATCAAGGTTTAGCTCACGCTCATTTCCATTTCGTTTTCATTTTGGTGTAAATTCATACCAACTTCTTGCTATAATTGGTGGATTATCTGCCTTAATTCCTTCATTGGTTGCTGTCTATACCATTGAAAGAATACTGTTTTCTTTAGAGTCATACACAGGACGAGACCTTTCTGGATTTACCAATTTATTTATCGCAGCAGGAATTGCTACAAGTGTCCTATGTATTTTTGTTATAGCAATTTCTTTTCTTATCAAAAAACCAAAGAAGGTTGGAAAGATATTGTTTTTTGTCTCATTTGCGATCTTGATAATATCACTAGGAGTAGGTGTTGTTGGTTTTACATTAATTTTGTTAGCTGGAATCATTGCACTACAAAGAAGACATTACTAAAATTGTTTTTTCGGTGCAGATAATGTTAAATTCTTAAAGCGCGGTTTAAGTAGTATGGCAAAAAAGTTTGCATGTGGCGATGTAGTAAATGGCTGTGCTTGGTCTACTACTGCAAAAGATGAAAAAGAGTTATTTCAAAAAATATCAGAGCATGCTAAAAAGGCCCATAAAATGTCAGAAATCCCTGATGAAATTATTAGAAAAGTCAAATCCAAGATAAAAGATGTTTAATTACTAAAAATAAATAAAATTAGACTCTATTCTGTTATCATAAGCTGAAAAATCATAGACCTAGCTTACTAGGAGTTATGACTAAACTATAACCGATTAGATAGTATGTCTTTGAAGTTAGCACCTTACAAGTGTTCTTGCCGTGCTGTCTTTTATCAAAAGGAAACTTTTAGACTTCATCTTGAAGAATGCCCAGAGGCTCAAGAGTTTCTAAAAATTACAAGAAAAATCTTTAAAGAATATCAAAGGTTGGAAAGTCTTAGCAGTATAAAGTAAATTAAAAAAAAGATCCACTAAAACGGTTTAATACTTGCAGATTTTCAAAGACCTTTGTGCTCATTTGTGGGGTAGATGATGCAGGACGTGGTTCTCTCTTGGGCCCTCTTGTAATTGCTGGCGTGTCCCTCAAGCCCTCTAAAATTAAAAAGCTCTCATCAATGGGGGTTCGTGATTCAAAGAAACTAACACCTGCAGCAAGAGAACGACTGTATGAAAAAATTATCAAATACGCTGATAATTATTACATTGCAAGAATTCATCCAAAAGCAATAGACCGCAGTGTTAAAAAACACCAGCTCAATTTGTTAGAAGCAAAATATATGGCCAAAGTAATCTCAAAACTCAAACCAAATATTTCATACGTTGATTCTTGTGATGTCAATCCTGCAAGATACGGAAATGAAATTGATAAAATGGCAAAAAGTGGTAAAATTAGGTCATATCATCATGCAGACAGTAGATTTGTTATAGTTTCTGCGGCATCCATACTTGCCAAGGTAAATCGGGATAGAGCCATTGCAAAACTGCGTAAAGTACATCATGATTTGGGCAGTGGTTACCCATCTGATTCAAAGACAATTGATTTTGTTGCCAATTACGTCTCTGATGGTAAGGCAGTGCCAAGTTTTGTTCGCAAGAGCTGGAAGCCATACAAGGCAATGCTAAAATGATCTAGTTTTTTTCTAAATACTTTGCAATAACCATTGCATGATCCTTGTCGTATGGAATAAGATCAATTACTTGAATAATTTCAAAATTTTCTCTTAATTTGTTTATTTCATTTTCAATTATTTTTTTAGGTGCCTTTGTTACATCAATGCTTCTAGTTTTTATTACTAAAAATATGTAACCTCCGTCTTTTAGAAACATTTTACAATTTTTAATTGCTATATCTGTTTGATCAGGTTGTGCAATGTCTACATAAACAACATCGACCTTACTGTACACAGAAAAATATTGCTGTGGCTGTCTTGCATCTTGTAATATTGGAATAATATTTTTTCTATGACTTGCTACTCTATCTAAAAAGTCTCTTGCAACTCTGCTTGCGTGCTCGACTCCAAAAATTATTCCTCGCGGTCCTACAATATCTGATATGTGGCTGACGGTAGTTCCAGTGGAGACACCAAGGTATAGCACCTTTGATTTTTCTTCAAATGGAAAAATTTCTAATCCATTCATAATCGCTGCTGCAAGTTTGCTCCTAAATGGATCCCAAAGTCTGTACTCTATGCCTTTTTTTGTAACAAGTTTTTCTTGGTAAACCTGGTTTCCAATAACTAGATTTTCAGTTGCCAGTTTTTGTTGCCCATCTACTTTAATCCAAAAAAAATTCTTATCTTCTTCCAAACTTCTTTCGCTTTTTACCCTTGGGTTTATTGAATTTTGATCTAAATCTTTCTCTAAATGGCTCGGGCTTTATCTCCCTTGGAGGTGGGGCATCTACGTATTTTTTTTCAATCTCAACTACCCTGATGTTTAGCTTATCTAGTAACATCTGATTAAGACCGCCACCATGAAAGTCTACACGAGCTCCAATGGCAGCCTTTCCTGCAACAGCTCTTGCAATTTTTCCGCGCTGCCAACGTGGTGCTGCATGTACTAGTGCATGTTGGAATAATAGTCCGTGCTTTGGAGGCTGTGCTCCTGTCTTGAGCGAACGAAACAGTGCTTTTTCTGCTCCTAAAACCTGAATTGTACTTGCAGGCATTACTGCAAGATTTTTGAGACTTCCAGCACGGGCAAGAATTCTTGCACCAACTGCAGTACCTAATATGACAGAAAGATTTGGAGCTATCTTTTTCATTTCTGTTTCAACATGCTCTTCTATACTCTTTCTTAGATCAAATAGCTCAAGTATTTGTTTTGCCAGAGTCTGAACAATTGCAAGGTTTGCATCTGAAATATCGCCCCCGCGACTTTTATCAGTGACTAGAGTAAGCATCTCGACTTTGGATTCTGGAAATCCTGCATCCTCATAGATAGTTTTTGATAAATCATCTCGCCTTCCTGCCAAAACAATTTGTGAATAGCCGTTTATGCTATCTATTATATTATCAAGTTCGGGAAAATGCAATCCATACCATTCTCGTAGTCGAGAGCTCATTGCATTGATTATTTTATCGGTTTCATCTAGTGAATTAATTGCCTGGATAATATGTAGATCTGGACTTTGGGAAACCTCTGAAACTTTAGATGATGATAGCGAAATTGCAAACTCTCTCAGTTTTGCCATTGCATCATCTTCATCTTCTGCAAATCCTGCAGCCTGTAGTATTTTTGGTTTTGATGATTGGATTTTTGCACTGTCTTCTTCACTCATCAACTGAACGTTAATTGATTTTTTCTTGAGTATTGCAAATAGCGCATGATCATTTACCTCGATTCCTTTTTCTATATTTGATAGGAATTTTGCTAAATCACTTAGCCGTGATTCTCCCTTTTTTACAAAAATATAATCTTCAACAGGTTCTAAAAAAGGAAATGTCTTTAGACATCTTTCATTTTCAAATACAGCTATACCTAATTCGGTTAGAATAACAGAATACATAATTAAATAATCCTCTAAGAGCCATTAAAAAACGTACCAAATAGAAATTAACTGTTATATGAGAACGGTTTGCTAGGAATCAAAGTGAATCCAAGCCTTTTCACATCTATTGGCTCTATAAAGCTGGCAAGACCGACAATTTTAGCGTCTGGGATTTTAGGAATCTCACTAGATGTCTTTAATCGAATTTATCAGGCAGGGGCAGGAGCTGTTGTGAGCAAGTCACTTAGTAAAGAGCCATGGGATGGATATCCAAATCCGACAATATTTGGTGTAAAGGGAGGCGGATGGATAAATGCAGTTGGTCTATCAAACCCAGGTGCTCCAAACTTTGCAAAAATGATTTCATCTAACAAGGATGTACCAATCATTGTATCTCTTGTTGGTTCTATACCAAAAGACTTTGAATTTATGATAAAACAATTTGAAGACATTTCAGTCTTAGCCTTTGAGCTAAACCTATCATGCCCACATGTAGCTAAAGTTGGGCTAGAAGTAGGTGATGATCCAGACCTGGTTAAAAAAATTGTAAAAACCGTAAAATCAAAAACTGGTGTTCCTGTAATTGCAAAGGTTGGCCTTGGTACAACTAACTATCTAGATACAGTTGATGCTGCATGTAAGGCAGGAATTGATGCAATTACTGCCATTAACACATTGCGTGCTATGGCAATAGATGTTGAAACAGAGCGACCAATACTTAGTAACAAAATAGGCGGCTTGTCTGGCACTCCAATTAAACCAGTTGCGGTGCGATGCGTATATGAAATCTCATCACAATATGATATCCCAATAATTGGTTGTGGCGGAATCTCTAGCTGGGATGACGCAGTGGAATTTATTCTTGCAGGAGCATCGGCAGTTCAGATTGGCAGTGCAGTTGGGGACAATTGGATTTCAGTTTTTGATGACATTAACAAAGGAATACTCCAGTACATGGAAAAAAAGGGATTTTCCAAAATAGTGGACATGGTTGGTCGTGCAAAGAAATTCTAATCGCCAAACAATTTGTAAAATTGAAAAAGTTACAGACGAGACACCTACAGTTAGGACTTTAACTTTTTCTGATGACGTACTGTGTGATGTTTTGCCTGGACAATTTGCAATGGTCTGGGTTCCAGGTGTAAACGAGCTTCCAATGAGTGTAATGATTTCACCAGAAAAGGGAAAAGCTGCATTTACTATACGAAAATATGGCCAATCTTCTACTGCATTATACAATGTTAAAGTTGGAGAATCAATTGGTGTACGGGGTCCATATGGCAATTCATTTACTATCAAAAAAGGCAAGCTTTTGCTAGTTGGAGGTGGAACAGGCCTTGTTCCACTAATACGGTTATTGACATTTTTTACACCAACAGATGATGTGACTATAATCATGGGGGCAAAAACAAAAAATGAGGTATTCTTTGAAGACTATGCAAATAGGCTGCTTGATAAAAACAAGCACCAGGTAATAGTTGCAACAGAAGACGGCACCTATGGACAAAAAGGGCTTGTCACTGATATAATGGATAAACTCTGTCAGGACACAAAATTTGATGCAGTGTATACCTGCGGGCCAGAATTGATGATGTCAAAGGTTATTTCGATAGCAACTAGCAAAGGTATGTTTGTAGAAGCAAGCCTTGAGCGAATGATGAAGTGTGGAGTAGGAATTTGTGGCAGTTGCTGTGTAAATGACCTTCTAGTGTGTAAGGATGGAACAATATTTGATGGCAAGACTTTACTCTCAAAAAGTGAATTTGGTCACACACACCGAAACAAGGCAGGTATCTTAGAGGCCTACTAGATATCTCTGAACCATCCTTAACTATACCCAGAAGGTTTAAAATCAATTAGAAAAGTAAGCTCGTCTAGGGTAAAAGATGGGCAATCCAAAAATTGTGTTAACTGCAGATCGTACATTAATGTCTCCATATCGTGGAATATCGCTTGCGACATTTTTTGGTTGTGCGCCAGCCATTGACCCTGACAGACCAAAAAGCGACTTTTGGTATAAAATCCTAGGACAACAAGTTACACCAAAGATTTTGTTTGACTTTATCTGCAATACTACATCTCACACAAATGGAATTGCAAACTATGCTCCATATGGGTTAAGAAAAGTCGAGGCAGGTCTGTTGCGTGACGGCTTTAAACGAAACGAGGTAGTTGTCGCTCATCCTGATCACATTGAAAAATTCATTGGTCCAGAAACTCAAGTTGTTGGAACATATGAGATGGACCCACTTGGCATGGGCCCCGTAACTATGACATTTACTTATGGACGCAAGCAAATGTCTTATGACGAATACTATTGTAGAGACCTTCACAGAAAAATTAATGCTGCAAAGAAAAAAAATCACAGCAACGCAAAGGTAATTGCTGGCGCTTCAGGAACATGGCAATACAACTATGATCCAGAAAAAATTGAAGAATATGGCCTGTATGCAGTTTTAGAAGGAGAGCTTGGCGGCATTGCACCAGAAATAGACGGTCATGCTGGACGCTTTTTTAATTATCTAATGAATGGAGAATTTGAAAACATGGATCCCTTTAGAAAAAGAAGTGACTTTAAGGTAGACATCAAAGAGTTCAAGCGCGGTGAAAAAACAATTCATGGAAGATTTGTTAATTTCTGGGACAGACCAGATCTTGATGACATTCCAGAAATTGTAGAGCCAAGCATGCACGGAATGGTTGAGGTAATGCGTGGATGCGGACGTGGATGCAAGTTTTGTGATGTTACACTACGATCATTGCGATACTATTCTCCTGAGAAAGTCAAAAAGGAAATTGAGGTAAACTTGAAAAAAGGTGGAGAGACATCTGCATGGATTCAAAGTGATGATATTTTTGTTTATGGAATGGATCCTAGAACAACAAAACAAATGGAGCCAAACCGAGAGGCACTAGTAGAGCTCTTTACTGCAATAATGTCTACAGGTGTAGAGCATACAAATCCCACACATGGTACACTTGCAGGAGCAATTGCTGATGAAAAGCTGCTTCCAAAACTCTCAAAAATAATCAAGGCAGGCCCTGGAAACTTTATTGGTGTTCAGTGTGGCCTTGAGACAGGCAGCCGTAGACTGATCGAAAAATATGCAGACAGAAAACTTGCCCCATACAAGCCTGAGGAATGGCACTGGCTAGTCAAAGAGGCAGTAAAAACACTAAATGAAAACTATTGGGTTCCTGCATTTACATTAATCATGGGACTAGACAATGATGAAACGCCAGAGGACTCTTGGGAAACTATACAACTAATCAGTGAGCTAGAAAGAGAGCAACCAGATGCAATGTTTACTGCAACTCCTCTTACTTTTGTACCAATTGGATTGCTGGAGAAATCTGAATTTTTCAATATTGGAAATGAAATGGATCCTGCTCAGTTAGGTGTCATGTACAAGACTTGGCAACACAACTTCAAGTATGGAATTCAAAAGTTCATGGTAAAGACTGCAAGAAACGGCTCTGTAATGAAGAGCATGTTTAATCTCATAGCAAGGTCACTTGGTGGTGTACCACTAGGAGCAATGGAAAGATATGCTAGAAAAAGAGGCGGAGAGCACGAGCGAGTGATTGAAAAAATTAAGGTAAAGTACTGGTAGAGTAATACAAAAGCATAAATTCAATTTTATCAAGTGATTAATCATGGCAACCCACGGCTCACTTACAAAGGCAGGAAAGGTAAGAGGTCAGACACCAAAGGTAGAAGGACGGAAAAAAATTGGCACGAACTCTGGTCTAAAGCACAAAAGTAACTTTAGAAAAAGACTTGTTTTAAACAGATTCCCAGGACAAAACAAACCAGGCCAGAGACGAAAGAGACGATAAATTCATCGATTAGAATAATGCCAATAACTTGAGTCTTAAAGTAACTTTGAACAAAATCTGAATTGATTCGATACCAATTTTGTTAAATCACTTTACAATTTGCAAATAATGCGTTTGTGAATAGTTTGTTCAAAAAAACTAAACACATTCGTATCTAAGTTAAATTATATATTTTATTATGAAAAGACGCCCTGTCATAGGGTTAAGTATAACGGTACTAGTGCTATCTGTCATTATTGGAATTGCATCATTGCCTGACGAGGTTTTAATCGACCCTTCATCAATAGAAAACTCTCAAACTCTGCCAGAAGACATCCCAATAGTTCCTACATTAGAAGAGGCTCAAGATTTTATTTCAAATTCTGATGCACAAAAAAAAATAGATGATACAAACGCAGAGCTTGATGCATTAAAGAAAGAAATGAGCGCATTAAAAAACGAACTAGTAGAATTAAAAATAAATTCTCAAGTACCTGAAGAAAATCTAACAATTACTGAAGCTGAAGATGTGGCACCTAAGGTGGACTCGGAAGAATCTCAGGGAAAGGTAATCAAGATAAATATTAAAGATGGTGTTGGAGCAAAGCAGAGATAATTTTCATGATTAATTTTCCTATCTTATAAGTTTCTAAATTGAAAAATATTTCCTTGAGAAGAAATGGCTAAGTGGATATGATGAACCAAGTTGCATAAAGAATCATTAAAACTAGTTTTTTAAAATCCCCTCTACTTTATTCGCCAGGATCATAATAGCCATCATTAGGATCTCCAACGGGTTTTTCTGGAATTGAGGGCTGAAAAATGTCATCGTCTAAATATAACTTATTTGGATCTTGGAAAATTTGTTCAAATTCAAAATCAACTTTAGTGGTTACTGTTTTACCTGTGATAAGAGAGAATGAATTATCATAAACTAAGTAAATTGTTCTATCACATGGTACTGTTGCAGCAATATCACCACCTATTTGTTGTGGTGTAGAAAAATATGCGTTAAATTTATCATCTCTCCTAAAAGCGTCAAAACCTTGTTTGTCTACAACATATACTCTTATGTCATCACTACCACCTCCAGCCGAAAATGTTCCTTGAATTTTACAACTATTGTAAGATGAATGAGGATCTATTGGAAAAATAACATATTGCATGGGGGGAACCACAATAGTTGCATCTACAATCATTTGTTTATGCGTATTCAAAATAGAGGGTAGCAAACCAGCTGTACCAAATCCAATACTTAATAAAATTATAATGAGGATTACTAAAAAGCCTATAATGATACCAGTAGATTTTCTCATTGTTTTAAACAAGCCTTTGTAATACTTAACAAATTTCCAACAAATCATACCCTGATCATAACGCTAGTTAGTGCGAAATTTTCGTGCATACGCGGGGGCTTTGTCGATAAACTCGTTTGCTGATAGGATTTTGCCTTAATACCGTCTTAAAGTTACAATATAATCAATTAATTCTTCACATATAGTCAGCGATCATCACAAAGAATACTATAAGATATCATGATACTTACCCTAGGGACATGGTTGAAGATTTACGATTAGACAGCCTTGAAGGAGTCGGTCCTGTTACTACTAAAAAACTAGAAGACGCAGGCGTTCATAATATAATGGATCTAATAGTTCGCGGCCCAGTAGAGATTGCAGAGCTTACTGGCATGGATAGGGAAACTGCAGAAAAAATAGTAAACAAATCCAGACTGCAGCTAGTAGAGCAGGGATTAATTGCGCAAGAATTTGTTACTGCTACTGAAATTTACAAAAGACGACAAGAGATAGGCAAAATCTCAACTGGTACAGAGTGCCTTGATCTATTACTTGATGGGGGACTAGAAACACAAGCACTAACTGAGGTTTATGGCGAGTTTGGCTGTGGAAAAACGCAGTTTTGTCATACAATGTGTGTAATGGTTCAAAAAACAAAAGAAGAAGGCGGACTAGACGGGGGAGTCTTGTACATTGACTCCGAAGGAACATTTAGGCCAGAAAGAGTTGTTTCAATAGCAAAGGCTCAAGGCATGAATCCTGAACAAGTACTTGAAAAAATCATTGTAGCACGAGCATACAACAGCTCACACCAAATTCTAATACTTGAAGAAGCTGGAGCAGTAATTAAAGAAAATAATATTAAATTAATCATATCAGACTCTGCAGTAGGATTATTCCGCGCAGAATATCTTGGACGCGGAACTCTGGCAGGACGTCAACAAAAACTAAATCACTTTGTTCATCTACTAGTAAGAATTGCTGAGACATACAACTGTGCTGCACTTGCAACAAACCAGGTCATGGCATCCCCTGACGTATTCTTTGGAGACCCAACTAGACCCATTGGAGGAAATGTTGTAGCACACACTAGCACCTATAGAATTTACTTTAAAAAATCTGGCAAAAAGAGAATTGCAAGAATGGTTGACAGCCCACACCATCCAGAGCATGAGGTAATCTTTGCACTCTCTGAAGCAGGAGTAGTTGATCCAGAAGATGGCACAAAGAAAAAGAAAGTACCTGGCAAAAAAACAGATACTGATATAGATTCTGAAAATATCGAGTAAATGTTAAATTAAGGGCTCCGACTGCTAGTCAGATATGACTACTAAAAAGCCGTCTGGTCACTCTTATGGATTTAGACACAAGTCTAGAGCCGTAATGACAAAGGATGCTCCAAGAGGAGTATCATTTTTGCTAAGAAAATACAATGTAGGTGATCGAGCCCTAGTCATTATAGACCCAAGACAACACAAGTCACTTCCACATCGAAGATATCATGGGAAAGTAGGTGTTGTGACAGAAGTGGGAAGAAGAGCTGTAACATTGGACATTAAGCTTGGAAACAAGACGAAAACCTTAATCACTAGATTAGACCATGTAAAACCGTTTGGTGTAAAGTAGAATGGAAGAAGTAAAGAAAAAACAGGCAGTCTCTATTTCTGAGGTTAAAGAAATTTTAGAAGAACATGATCTTGAAAAAATGGACCAGATACAACGCTGGACTTATGATTATGTTTCAAAGTTTGCAAAAATAGATCCAAAAGCTGCAAAGAAAATGAAACAAGAGCTAGTCAAAGTGTGCGACATTACAGAAGAAGAGGCAGTAGAAATTGTAAACATTAGACCAACTACTCTAGCTGAGCTGCGTTCCTTTACATTTGGCTGGAAAAAACTCATTTTAGCTGAAACGCTAGAAAAAATGCTGAAGATTATCAAGGAGCACGCGTAATTTTTTAGGTGATTTAGTTGGAAAGGGGATATACCCAACCAAGAAGATACGAAGAGTACGCTTACGTGCTTGACTTTGTAGAGAGAGGCAAGTCATCTACTGTACGAGGACGTGAAGGAATTATTCTTACCGCACTAGGAGAAGACAGGCTTACCCTACTTGAGGTACTTGGAGTGGAAAACTCTACGTTTGAAGTAGGTGAGCGAATCTACATTGGAAAGCAAGGCAGAACAAAGGTCCAGTCTGTACTAGGCAAGCTAGAATATGCAAAAATTTCCCAGACTGCACATAGTGAGATTGCTGGAGTGGTG
>Ga0209324_10001472_pt1 | contig 16264 bp, 15 predicted proteins | sample Rifsed19ft3_FD_184015 | JGI IMG/M metagenome (GOLD analysis project Ga0209324, IMG submission 184015) | Soil microbial communities from Rifle, Colorado, USA - sediment 19ft 3 (version 2) | ecosystem: Environmental > Terrestrial > Deep subsurface > Rock core/Sediment | place: Rifle, Colorado...
GGTCGGGGCAGGTGTTACTGGTTCAATCCTCCAGGTCTTGTAGTGATTCTTGCCAGTGTCCGGCGGTGGCGGAGGTAGATTCTTTATAGTAGGGACTAAGAGATACTTACTCCCTAAGACGGTATCTACCCAAGGTGCAACTGGAGATGCAAATTGATCATCAACTTGCCTAATCAGCGGAGGTATAAAAGGCTGTCCCGGAGCAATTAGATAGGCAACGTAGTGGGTAATGGTGTCAATCATTGGCTCGGTATTTTTTTGGCAGGGGGTGCAGAATAAATCCCGTCTCAGGGAATCCGCCCTTTCGTCGGTAAACTGGTCTTGCATAAAGGGCTTCTTTTGCAACCATTGCTGTTGCATAATCCTATAGCATTTGTAGTGGTCCAGGTTTGTCGGCGGGTCGTGGGGTAGCTTTTGAGCAGGAACCAGGAGAAACCTTACCGAGTCAATTTGCACAGTGGTAGTCTCAAACTGATTCTCATAATTCACCTGAATTGAGGTGTCCCGACCTTCAGCATAATACCAGTGCAAATGATGCGTTGTGTCTATTATAGGAAAAGTGTCCTTCTGAACCGGGTTGGCCAAAAGTAGCGGTCCCATAAGAAAAAGGCCATCCTGCATAAACTGGTCCTCAGTTAAGGCAGAAAAACTAAAAGGCTTGGGCGAAATGCTATAGGCCTTAAAGTGATTGTTCGGAATAATATCTTGACCCCACAAGGGGCTACACAATGGCGCTATTAAAGCGCCTGTGGTTAAGAAGAGTAAAAACTTTTTGAACATAACTGCTCCTTACCTATTATAGATGATAAGCCAAATTACAATCCTCCCCCCGCCTCTCTACTCCTTTACCACCCCCTTTAGCTCCATTTTAGGTTTTGTTACAATTTGTAATAATTTTATGTACTTCGGTCCTTGGTCTTATATTACCTATCAACAGGATTCGACTCTAATCTATAATTGAGGCACTTACTTGTCAAGTAAAAAGTTAGGAGGTGAATTTTTTCACAAGCTATTGATATAGCCCAAAGTGCAGAAATTTGCATACCTGAGATATTTCCGTAGCCGAGGTTCATCCTGAAGGGTTCACCCTGAAGGGATTTTTTCTCCGGGGCGTGGAGAAACAACCTATCTGGAATAGGCTGAGTCGTTGACAAAAGCTCCTATCTAACTTAAAAGCTCGACCCCCCTTTTTCTTCAGCCTCAAAAAAACTATTGACAAACCCCTTGCCAGACAATAAAGTTTAGCTCGATAAAGCGTAGCCGGCTTTCTGATAACCGAGACTGTCTGGCTGGATGAGACCGGCAGCCAAAAAGGACTTTCTGTACCGGAAAGGAGGACCTGGATGTCCACAGTAAAGAAAGTCTACCTACCCAAGTGGGTCTTCTGGTTTACTGCCATAATGATACTGGTCATTCTGGTTTTCTTTAACATATCCTACTTTGGCAATGCCCAGACCAGGGCCGAAATGGGAACCATAGGTTGGTTAGCCCTTAATTTAGTCTTTTTGCTCTGTTTGGTGATGGTCTATCTGATGTCCTATGGCAAACTTCCGGCTTACATCATCAAAGAAGAAGATGATAATAGTTAGACCTGCTCATTGACAAACAGGGAATCGGACTCTGCTCCCCTGGGTATTCTGTGGCAGTCCGGGAGAAACTTACCTCTCCCCGTCCCTCTCCTAAGAGGAGAGGGAGAGAGATTTTCTTTTCGGCCGGGTCAGAAAAGCTACCACTGGCTGTTAGGGTATCAGTGCCAATTCAGAAAGACAAACTCTTAGTTAAACCTTAAACCCATTGGAGGAGGAGATATGGGATCAAAGTTCTGGCTGGCAGTAATCGTGGTTTTCATAGTATTTGCAATTCTGCAGTTTGTGGTCCATCCTGTGCTTTTAGCTAAATGGTACAAGGGAGGAGATGATCAACACCTCTGGAGGACCGGAGAACTTTACAAAGGCCGCATCTTCTGGCACTTTATTTCGGCACTGGTTTTTTCGATTTTGTTCTGCCTGATTTATACCAAAGGATTTGAATCTGGGAGAGGGTTTGCTTTACAAGGGTTTCGCTACGGGATTTACGCCGGGCTTTTGATGTATCTTCCGGCCGCCATCTCCGACTATGTGGTTCTGCACGTCTCTACCGGCTGGTTTTTAGCCTGGCGGGGACTATTGAGTCTATTAGTGGTGATTATCTGCGGCCTATTCTTGGGCGTAATTTACAAGCCGGCCCCTAAGCAGGTCTAAAGGAACTACTCAAAAGGATTAGAATAAAGGAGGCAGAGACTATGTTGGGAGATAAGAGGAATATTTTGGCCATTCTTGTTCTTTCGGTCATTACTCTGGGGATTTACTGGCTATATTGGTACTATATTATCAATTACGAAATGAAGAAACATAGCCCGCAGATAAAAGTAACCCCGGGAGTGGCGGTCTTTTGTATGTTCATTCCTATTGTTGCCTGGGTATCATTATACAATACAGCCAACCGCGCTCTTACCTTGAAGAAAGCTTGTAACGATCCGGACAGTCTTAGCCCTGGGGCGGCTTTGCTCTTTGCTATTTTCCTACCCTTTGGCATTTACACCTACCTGGTGCAGAAGGCACTCAATAATCACTGGCAGTTTCATGGGGGAACCAAAAACTAGAGATCAAGACCAGATATATGCTTAAGTGCCAATTAAAGTGATATGCGGTAAATTCAGTCTGCGGAGGGCGGAGGAGGCTCCGCCCTTTTTTATTTGGCGCTATGCAGAATTAATATAGAGTCTCATAGATAGGAGTTGAGGCCAGGAGATTGCTTCGCCAGAAGCGACGACGAGAGATGAACATATTGACCTCACTCTGACCCTCCCTCGAGGGGAGAAATGACTTCAGAGTGGGCAGGTTAGAGAAACTCTGCAGGATAAACTAAGCCTGCCCGAAGGCAGTTTTTTTGGAAAGAGAAAAACCTCACCTTAACCCTCTTCTAAAAAAAGAGGGGATAAAGGCAGATTGCCATGCCCCTTCGACTTCGCTCCCTTCGGGGACTGAGCCCTTGAGGGTCGAAGACAGGGCTCGCAATGACTGCTATATCTTACTTTTTTATATTGGCTTCCGCGGGTCCCGATAAATTGGGACGTCCACAAACCAGGTAGAGTTTCCATGTAAACTGGGTCGTGGCCACGATTCCACACAGTCCCTCTATAAATAGGGCCTCCCCTCCCCCCTGGCTGAGATTTTAGGGAATTTACAGGCTGGTAAAGAGTTGGAGAAAAATAGATGTGGCCCTGCACGGATTATGTGCAGGAAAAATCTAAAAAATATTTTGATCTGAAAATACAACTTATGCTGTAACAACAGATTGCTTCGTCCCGCCGAAGGCGAGGCTCCCGCTTCGCCTGTCAGAGACGAGGTTCACTTCAAGCGACAGCGAGGCGAGCGGCAAAGCCGGCGTCCCGATTCTATCGGACTCCTCGCAATGACATAGATGACCTCACCCCATTCCTCTTCTACAGGAGGGGGTGTAATGTTCCCTCCCTTGTGAGGGGAGGGTTCACCCAGAAGGCTCACCCTGAAGGGTTAGGGAGGTGTCAGTTGTAGTGCCCTTCAGAATGAACCCCGCCTACTTTATGAGACCTGACAGGCACAACCATTCAACTTGATTTTCCATTCGTCCAGATTATCTTGCAAAAAAGAGGAGAAAAAGATGAAACTAAAATATTTCAGCTTAATCACTTTGTTTCTGCTCTTAATTGCGGTCAGCCTGGTTTGGGCATATCCACCAGGAGTAGGCATCACCAGCAAGTCCAAAAACTGTCTCTCCTGCCATGTCGATAACGGTCCCTGGAAAGACCAGGAGAACACCATCCTCGACATCATGGAAAAAGAGAGCAAAAAATCCCTGAAACAGCCAGACGGCACATTTTTAATCTCAGCTCACCGGGGAGAGACTGTTAAACTTTTGACCGTAATAGGCAGAAAAGCCGGAGATTCTGCTCCGGTTCCGGTTAGAAACGGCTGGATTTTTGTGGATCCTACCCGGATAGAGAGCAACTCCCTGAACAAGTTTGCCACCGGCTGGTCTGTGGATTTACCTGCTTCCTGCCGGCTGGTAGGAGACCAGCTGGAAGGATACCCAGATGCTAAAATCACGGTCTTGCAGTTTACTCTCCGGCCCGGAGATGAAGCCGAGGATTCAGAGCTCTCCTGGCAGGTGATGCTGACCAAGGGCGAATCAGTCAAAGGCAAAGCCAAAGAGGGAATGCTGGGAAATTACTTTGAGAAGAAAGTAATTCTCCGGGTGGTGGACTAAATCCCGGCAGAAAAAGCCGTCCGAGGCAAGCTCGGACGATGCAAAAGAACTTACCACTCCCCAGCCCTTTCAGGATGAATCCTCTCCTAATTAATAAGGGGAGTGAGTAAACTTACCTCTCCCAATCCCTCCCCTAAGAGAGGAGGAGGAGTGGTCAGTCAGAATCAGAGAGCTGATTTAACTAGTACTTCTCTCAACTAAAAAGGCGGGCTTTTCACCCGCCTTCTAGGTTCAAATTACGTTTCCTAGTCTGGCAAATTCAATTACAGGCTGGAAAAACACACCCTGCCACTGGTGCAGGAAATCCAAATTTGAATAAATAGTTCACCACATAAATAACATCTGAGAGTTCCAATTTGCAGTTTCCATCCGCATCTGCGGCAGCTAAAACCGGTGGCGCTGGCGCCCCGAATTTGAACAAATAATTGGCCAAGAAAATGACGTCCGCCAAGTCCAGTTTACCGCTGTTATTGGCATCCCCGGCTTTGTAAGTAGTGACATTGAAATTGGAAGGTCCGGCCCAGACTGGAGTATAGAGCCCAACTGAGGAATTAGCAAAATATAGGTGATTGGAGGGGGGGAAAAATGTCGTATCCAAGGAGACACTGGCCAGGGTGCTGTTTAACGTAAACCACAAAGTGGCGTACAGTCCACGGCCAGGAGCAACCGGGTCCTCTTCGACTGGTATCGCTCCCATCAGGACCTTGTTACTTAATGTGTCGAAATTGACGGTTTTGAATACAAAACTGTCCACCCGGCTGCCCGTGTAGCTGACCGAGTCGAAAGTGGCAAATCCTAAAACATAGGCGAACGGAATGGTAATGCCGTGGACACTGCTATCGTTAAAGAAGGCCAGGCGCAGAAAAGCAGCAGGGGTGGAGTCCCCAGGGGTTACGGCAAAATAAAAGGTGTTGTCGCAGAAATAAACTGTGTCCGGCTGACCTGGGTCAGATTGAGCCCAAGCCAGAGATGCCAAAAGAAATAAACTAAAGCTGACCAGTAAGATTTTTATTCTCATACCCAATCCTCCTTGTGCCAGAAATGACAAATCCTTTTACAACTTGCGTTTCTTAACCCAATATAGACTCTATTACTGGCTTGTCAAGAAGTATTTGTTCAGAAAATGATTCGTCCGAGGCAAGCACGGACGCCGCCTCAGACCTAACCTCTCTACTCCCAATCTTAGAAAAGAATAGAGGGAGTTTTGTTCTGCCCTCTTACACGGCAGGGCGGAAAGGAATCCGGTCTTACTAACACTTTTGTACCGTCAAGCTGATCTGATCGACTTGGTTCAATGCCTTTCATAGTTTAGACTTGCTACATTCTCTTTAGTCAACTAATATGCCCGTATGTCAGCCAAAATCTTAGTAATTGAGGACGAGCCTCTAATCCGGGAACTGCTATATGAATTCTTGACCGGCTTGGGTTACAATGTGGTCCTGGCTGAAAATGGGGAAAAAGCAATTAAGCTCTGTGCGGATAGACAAATCAAGCTGGCTTTAGTCGATTTCAAACTGCCGGATATGGATGGCTTAGAAGTTGTCAATAGACTCTGCCAACAGAATCCCTCCCTGGTCAACATAATTGTAACCGCTTACCCAACCAAGAAGATACAGACCCAAGCCCAGAACAAAGGAATTTACGCCTACCTCACCAAACCCTTCAGGTTGCCAGAGCTGCAGAGCCTGATTGAAAAAGCCCTAAAGGAAAGCTGACTTAAATCCGAAGTTTCTAAGTGCAAGCAAAAAGTTAGATTCTTGGCTTTGCTCAGAATGACATTTATAGCATTATTTGTTCTCTAGCGAGTCGGAGAAAAAGAATAGCGAAACCATAACCCGGTCCCAACTTAGATGGCTGAAGAGCAACTTTCCAAAGTTACCGAGCAGACCGATCCTCTTTTGACCCGCTACAAGAGGGTTTCGGCTATGTATAAGACCATCCTGGACCTGGCCTCCAAAATCCTGTATGAGATGGAAAATTCAGGCTCGGAAAAGCTGATTGCTGCCCTGATAGAGGAAAAAATCAGGGTGGCTGACAAGATTAAACGCGAGACCGAGGGGTTGAACCTCAGTCCTTTGGGCCCGGGTGAAGTCGTCAATTCCGCCACGGTCAGAGAAGTCAAAGAAATCATCTCCGATATAAAAATTATGTTAGGGGAACTGTTCGAAAGAGAAGAAAAACTCACCCAGCTTCTCAAGAGAAGGAAGCCAAAACTAAGCTGAATAGTACATCGACATTCCTGTTCTAGAGCCTCACCCACACTCTCTCGATATTAAGTCTCTTTCCTGTTAACTCTATGTTATTCAAGAAATTACTTGACATACTTAGAGTCCATCTTTAAATTGTTTTTCAGCTGGCCACGTTTTTTACAGGACAAGTTACCTGACTGAGAAGTTACAAATACTGATGTCAGGCTAAAAAGCATTTTTATCTGGTATCTACCTGAAGGAGGTGAGAAGAGAAAAGGCGTACAGAAAAGTTTCGAGCAAAAAACAATGAATAGTTTTCTAACCTTTTCACTTTTAACCCTAGTTTTTGTTTGGGGGTGAGAAAATGTATTTAAGAAGTAGAGTAGTTTTGAAGCTATCAGCACTGCTTGTGACTCTGGCGGTGCTGTTTTTATTTTTAGCTGACCCGGTCTGGCCGGCCTCTGAAAAATTGTGGCCAAGTGTGTCAGGCCAGGCCCAAATCACTTTAACTGGAAAGTACCAGCAAATTCAGCCCGGAGTAACCTACGACCCAGCCCATCAATGTGTAGTTGACCACAACGGGCCAGCTGTCAGCTGCGCGGCTGGCATGCCTGTACCCATAACTCTTTACGAATACAAAGACCCCAGTCTTATTCCCGGCTGCGGTCCTCCAACTTATCCTTTTCAGGTTGACGGAATCGGGATTGAGTTGTGCAACTCTGGACCAGTGCCCTGCGATGTCTGGGTAGTTGCTCAGGTGTATGATGCTGACTTAAGTAATCCTCCTTGTCCCCAGCCCGGAAATCTGCTCTGTGAGACTGACATTTTTATGATAAGCATCCCACCCACAGGTACGGAATGCTTGGAATACGATTTTCCCATGAAGGACACCTGCTGTGTGAATGGGCCTTATTTTGCAGCAGTCAAATTCCTTTCTACTACCTGCCCGGAGGCCATAGGTCCCTGTCTGGATGATTACTGCGATTTATGCCGCAGCTATTTGGCTTACCCAATGACAGTTCCGGTTGACAAGTGCATAGGTGGCCCTGGGGGTGGCAACTGGCGTATCTGCTCCTGGGGACGCACCACAGGACAGAACGACTGTCCCCGCGATCACTTCAAGACCTGGAGGATTGAGTCAACGCCCTTCCTAAATGCAGTCCGTGTCCAAGACCAGTTTATGCAAGACTCCATTATGCTTTTTAGCCGTGATTTCCTTTCTAACCCGGTTAAAAAGATAGATGAAACTGGCATTATCTTTAATATCCTAAGACCGAATGATCATTTGACCTGGTATAGGGCTGCTGGCAGAGACACATTTTTTAAGGTAGAATATGTGAATCAATTCGAATCTACCACTGTCCTGATAGACTCAACCGCTTATTTGTTGGTTCCCGCCCAGAAAGAACCACATGAACCTCCAGTAGGTTTAGACCACTATAAATGCTACCGGATTATAGACCCCAAGCCGGTGTATAAGCCAGTCTTGCTGGAAGACCAGTTCGATTTAGAACTGGGGAGAATTGAGCGGGTAGAATACCTTGTACCGGCTTACCTTTGCCCTCCCTGTATAAAGAATCAGGAACTGCCGCTATTTGACACCCTAACCCATTATGTTGCCTACTCCTTTATCCCCCAGCCAGCGCCTGTCCCAACTCAGATTGCCACTGACCAATTTGAAAGGTATCCTTTCTTGGCCTTCCAAAGTGAGATGCTATTGGTGCCATCTAAAAAGATATCCATACCCTTCCCTGACACCTGCTGGTACTGGAAGAAGGGCTATCCCGATTACTCTCCTATGGGTGTGCCTGACTTTGATCAGAAACAAGATCAGTGGGTAAATTCCATTGGCCAGTGGAACTACTGCGGCCCTACTGCAGTAGCAAACTGCTTCTGGTGGTTTGACTCGAAGTTCGATTCACTCTCACCTGGTCCTCCACCCATCATTCATGACGGCTACCCCTTAATCAGATGGTGGGGAATGCCACCCTCTCTGGATGACCACGATGCCAGCAACGTTCCTAATATAATTCCGGCCCTGGCGACCTGCATGAATACTGGGGATTCTGGGACTAACGTCTTTGAAATGGAGTCCTGCCTGGTGGACTGGCTGCAATCGGTTCAGCTGGATGATGACTACGCTGAGAGCACCTTCATCCGTCCTGACTTTTATAAAGTCGAAAAGGAAGTGGAGCGGAGCCAGAATGTGATCCTGCTGTTAGGGTTCTACGATGAATTGTGCCGCCGCATCGGCGGACACTTTGTCACTATGGCCGGGGTCTGCTCGGAGAAGTGGCAGATTGCCATCAGCGACCCATTCTTCGACCGGCATGAAGGAAACCCGCCCGGCCCGCCAGTTCATGGCCCTACCGTTCATAACGATGCCGCTTTGATCTCCGGACCGCACGGGACTAATATCCACGACATCTATCAAGCGGTCCCCTTGATGCCTCCGGATCCCTGTCTGGCCTGGGGAACCTGGGAGTTAATCGATTATCCAGACAGCATCCAGTACGTCTACAATTTTGAGATGCAAAACGAAAATCCTTTAAACCCCAACCAGTTCTATCAAGGTGGACCCTTAAGGACGATTGTCGAATTTGCGGTGGACATTTCTCCGGAAAGCTGTATAGCCAAACCCGGAGATGCCAATGCCAGCAACACCATCACCCTGGCAGATGCCATTGCCATAGTAAATTACATCTTCACGAGGCCGGGCTGGCCTCCTTGTCCTTCTATGAGCAATCTCTGCTGGCTGTCTGACCTTATCTGCCGAGGAGATGCCAACGGCAGTGCCACCGTAACCTTAGCTGATGCAATCTATCTGGTCAATTACATCTTCAATAAACCGGGTGGCCCCTGGACTCCTATTCCTAACGGGAAGTGCTGTATACCGGTTATGTAAGAGGATAGAATATATCCCAGTTAAGAAGAGGCCCCCTCTTGGGGGCTTCTTTTTTGGTAATTGACAGAGCCACGCCACTAAAACTGACCCTTCCCTAGCCCTTCAGGGTGAGCCTTCTGGGTGAACCCTCCCCTCATAAGGGAGGGAACACTACACCCTCTCCTAAAAGGAGAGGGATGGGGTGAGGTTTTCGTGTTACTGAAAGAGAAACCCAAAACCCCACCTCAATCCTCCCTTCAGGATGAACCCCGGCTACGAAAAAAAGATGTAAGGGCAGAGATTCTTCGTCACTCTTACTCCGAAAATCAGAGCTCCCCAGTTTCTTTAGTCTGGCCGAGCCAAGCGAGGAATTTGCGTTCTTACTGCCGGAAGAGAATTCAAAAAGTGCCAAGCAGGCATTTTTTGTTTGCATATCTTTTGGCATTTGATATATTCTATCAAAAAAATGAGGGGATATGGAGGAAAAGACTTTAAGGTTTGCTCAAGCTGACCTGGGGCCGGAAATGGCAGCCCTGTTAGAAGAAGTTACCCAAAAACTCCAGGAGTCTTATCAGCAGCTGGAGACGAAATTCTTAGAAGTCAGCCGCACTTTAGACTCTACCAGCCACCAGCTAAAAGAGACCCAAGTCGAAAAAGACCGGTCAGCTTTGTACTTGGACAATATCTTGGACAGCTTAAATTCCGGGGTTTTAGTTATAGACCTAGAGGGAAGGGTCGTTCTCTTTAATAAGGCCGCTCAGAATATCACCGGCTATTCAATTGTAGAAATACACAAAAAACGATACTCGGAGATCTTCTCATCCAATCAGAACCCTGAATTCTCCGCTATAGTTACCCTCAAACAGGGAAAGAGCTTCCTGCACCAGGAAAAGGAATTCGTTTCCAAGTCAGGGGAAAAGCTCTGCTTGGGCTTTTCCACTACTCCTCTGCAGGACTCAGCCGGAAATCTTTCAGGAGTGGTGGAAGTCTTCGCTGACCTGTCCAAGATAAAAAAGCTGGAAGAAGAGATCGCCCGGGTCAAGACCCTGGCTGCAGTAGGCCAGATGGCCGCTGAAGTGGCTCACGCCATTCGCAGTCCTTTGAGTCCCATTGCCGGTTTTGCGGATTTATTGGATAGAGCTACTCCCCAAGACGACCCGCGCAAAGGATACATTCAGAATATTCTGGAAGGGGCCCATAAACTCAATGAGACCGTTGAAAACCTGTTAGCTTTCGCCAAGCCCCCTAAACTATCTCTGCGCCAGGTGGATTTAGCTGGATTTCTGGATGGAGTAGTGGGATTATTCGAGATGGACTTGAAGAGAAGCCAGAAAAAGATATCTATTCATAAGAAATACACAAAGAGAGAGATTGCGGCCAGGATCGATCCAGATCAATTCCAGCAGGTTATCTTGAATCTTTTGCAGAATGCCTGTCAGGCAGTGGGAGAAAACGGGATGGTAGAATTGACCTTGGACAGTTTTGTCTCTGGGAGAGAACAAATGGTATATTTCAAAGTATCTGACAATGGCCCGGGAATGTCTCCTCAGGTTCTGGAGAAGATATTTACTCCTTTCTTTACTTCCAAAGCCACCGGCACCGGGCTGGGATTGGCTACCGTGAAAAAAATTGTGGAAGCGCACCGGGGAGAAGTGAAAATCAAGTCAGAAGTAGGGAAGGGGACGGAAGTGGAGATTTGGATACCGAGGGAATCATAATTCAGATTGAGTCACGTGATTAAAAACCCAATTCCCAGACTAGATAAGAATAATCGAGTAAGAGAAAAGTTATTGCCTTTCTGTCGTCTGCGAAGTGGAGAAGTTTGGGAAGATCGTATGAGTGGTCACAGAGTTGGATGCCTGGATGCATCGTCACACGACGATGTTTGTAAGCTAATGGGAAGCAGTAAAGCTAATCTTGCCATACATGACCCACCCTATAACATGATTATTTCTGAAAAATTACCAATTCAAGAGTACATCAAGTTGTGCGAAAAGTGGGTCCTTAACTCCTATGAGGTATTACTACCAAATAGCAGTTTATATATTTGGTTAGGCGCAGACCAAAAGGACAATTTCCAGCCCTTGCCAGATTTCATGATTATGATGAGAGAAACTGGTTTTAAGCCTCGTAGCTTCATAACAATGAGGAATCAGAGGGGATATGGAACTCAGAGTAACTGGATGTCGGTTCGTCAGGAATTGCTCTACTATGTCAAGGGCGTGCCAAAGTTCAGGCAGCAGTATACTAGAATACCTAAAACTCTTCAGGGCTACTATAAGGAAGTCAATGACGCAGTGACCGACAATATCCAAAGGAGCAAATCTCCATTTATACGTGCTGGCAATGTATGGTTTGACATACAACAAGTTTTCTACCGTATGGAAGAAAATGTGAATGGATGCTATGCGCAGAAACCTCTCGCTGCTATAGAGCGAATACTTAAAGCCAGTTCAGAACGTGGTGAACTAGTCATGGATTTCTTCGCTCACTCCGGCTCTACGTTGTTGCAGTGCGAAATTTCTCGTAGACTATGCTATACCATGGATATTGACCCAATATTCTGCGAAATAACCATCCGGAGGCTAGAGCACTTTAGGAACACACGAAGAACCGGATGGCAAAATGATAATCCATTTAGCCGAGAGTTTGGCAGAACTCCAATTTCTAAATACGAATGTTTACAGCACAGCCTTTTTATAGATGAAAGCACACAGAAATATAGAGCGACAGTGCAAAGTAAAGGTCGTCGTGGAAAAGTTAAGGGAACAACTCGATACGCTTATAAATAGACTCAAAGCTCATCAAGCAGATGTGCTGCGCCTGAGTCTTGATGAACTTAAATCTGTCTACCCATTTAGCGAATATGAGTACATAATTTCACATCTGTTAGCAGCTAGCAAGCTAACAATTGACGAATACTATGAAATAAGAAATGATTATAAAGACAGAAATCTTTACCTGTACCTGTTTGAAATTAGTGCGCCCAGGGGATTCGGGGATACGTGGGCTGTTGGACAAGTTCTTCAGCTAACACCCAATCTCAAACGCCCGAGTAAAAAGATCGACCCGAAATACACTGGCGAATACGACCTATGGCCAGACCCCCAAATTAAAATTGAAGTGAAAGCGTCAAGGGCGGTGGACTTCGAACGGCCCAATGACCCTCTATATTTAAAAGCACTACACTCGGATTCTAACAGACCGTTTGATATGAACTTCCAACAGCTAAAACCAAGATGCTGTCACTTATTCATCTGGATTGCCGCGTGGCGGGATAGAATCCGCTACTGGGTATTACCGTCTTATGTGGTAGAACACAGCCCCCACTATTCACCAGGGCAGCATCGAGGTAATGTAGGTGAGGGGCAGTTACATGTGAATCAAGACAACATCCACGATTTTGATGATTACTTGGTATCACCAACCGAGATTGAACGGGCCAGGAGGCAGGTTTATAAGAAGGAATTATCACTGAGAAAGGCGAAAAAGTAGCAGGGCTGTAATATGTTGCCCTGACAATTAGCGAATGTGACATGTTACATAAAATCCTCATAGTCGAAGACGACTCACTTATGCAGGATTTCCTCAAAGAGGCCCTCTCCCGCCTGGAATTGTCTATAGAATCCGCCTCCACCGGAGAGGAAGCCCTGCAGAAAATCCAGTCCTCAGACTATGACGTAATACTCTCCGACATCAGAATGCCGACCTTAGGCGGAATGGAAGTCTTAAAAGCTGCCATTTCCTCTCAACCCGAAACTAAAGTAGTAATGATGACCGCATACGGCACCGTGGAAAATGCGGTGGAAGCCATGAAGCTGGGGGCCTTCCACTATGTAACCAAACCTTTCTCTGCGGATGAACTCGAAATCGTAGTCAAACGCGCCTTGGAGCACAAAAAACTGCAACAAGATAATAAGCGCCTGATTGAAGAAGTCACAGGCAAATACCGCTTTGATAACATCGTGGGCAAATCTCCTTTGATGCAGAAAGTCTTCCAGCAAATTGAGGTCGTCTCCCAGAGTAGCTCGACCGTCTTGATTACCGGGGAGACCGGGACAGGTAAGGAAATAGTGGCCAAAGGTATTCATTATAGCTCCCCCCGCAAAGATTATCCTTTTGTCAGCATTAACTGCGTCGCCATTCCAGAAGGTTTGATTGAATCCGAGCTCTTTGGCCATGAGAAAGGGGCTTTCACCGGAGCGATAAAAACAAACTTGGGAAGATTTGAGTTAGCCCATGGGGGCACCATTTTGCTGGATGAAATTTCTGAAGTTTCTCCGGCCCTGCAGGCCAAGCTTCTGCGGGTACTGCAAGAAAAGGAATTCGAAAGGCTGGGCTCCGGTACCAGTATACAAGTGGATGTGCGGGTGATAGCCACCAGCAACCGAGACTTAAGAGAGCAGACCAGGACCGGAAAATTCCGGGAAGATTTGTATTACCGCTTAAATGTCCTCCCTATTCATCTCCCCCCTTTACGAGATAGAAAAGAGGATGTCCCCCTTCTGGTGGACTTTTTCCTGGAGAGATACAACCGAGAGTCTCAGAAAAGTGTCCAAAAAGTGGATGAAAAAGTAATGGAACTATTTATGAACTACCACTGGCCGGGCAATGTCCGGGAGTTGGAAAATTATATGGAGCGGGCGGTGGTGATTTCGAAAAAGGCGGTCTTGACCCAGTCTGACTTCCCCAGGGAGCTGACTTATCCTCCCAGTGAGGGAACCCAAGAGACTCCGGGAGGCTTAAGTTTAGCCCAGGCTGGGAAAAATCTAATTTTGAAAACCTTGAGAGAATCTAATGACAACCGCACCAAGGCAGCTGAAAAATTAGGGATAACTTCCCGTACCCTGCGTAATAAACTGAAAGAATATGGAGTGAAATGAGCCTGCCTGTTTCAGATTGCCGAGCTACTGGTAACTTGAAGTGGGTGCCTTTTCTTGTCTGTTCAGCTCTTATCCTGCCACTGGTCATAGTCACGTCCGGCTGTAAACGTAAAAAATCGGACGAAATCCTCCTGGTGAAAAATCTTATCACCCGCTGGGAAAACGGAATCATCTTAAATAGCCCGGACAGTCTGAAAACAGTCTTTTCTGCAAACAAAGAGTGGATTGTCAAGAATTCAGAGGAGATGGAGAAATTTGTATTCTCTTCCGGAATTGAGAGTATCCGCGTGGCTGGCCGCAGCATCCGGCTCTACCGGGAGGAGGGAAAGGTCCAGTCTGCCCAAGTAGATTTGACTCTGAGTGGAATCAAGCGGATTGGAGCTGAGTCAACTGAAACTTGGAAAGGGAAGCTGCAGCTGTTGCTGCGCAAGCACAAAGGAAAATGGGGGATTGTAGACTACAAGTTTGAGTAAGACTTGCCAGGATTAATCCCTTCATCCCTACAAACCAGAACAGATAGAATCCCGTCTTCAGTTGTGATATCAGCCCAACCCCGAAAAAAGGAACTGGTCCGGCAGATGTTCTCCGACATCAGCCCGCTGTACGACCGCCTCAACCGGCTGATGAGTCTTAACTTAGATCAGAAGTGGAGAAGGCAAGCTGTTCAAAATCTTAAAACAGAGAAATATATCGTCGATTTATGTGCCGGCACCGGAGATATGAGTTTGGCTCTGCTGAAAAACAAAGAATTTGCCGGAGGGATAGTACTAGTAGATATCAATCCGGATATGCTAGCCCTGGCCAAGGAGAAGCTCAGGCGAGTCGGATTTGTTGACCGAGTTACCTTCCTACTAGCAGAGGTCGAGAATCTCCCCTTTCCAGATAATACCTTTGACGGGGCTATGCAGGGTTTTGCCTTAAGAAATTTAGAAAATCTGGAGAAATTTTTTCTGGAGACTAAAAGAATCATCAAAGCTAGTAAATCTGTCTGCTTTCTGGAAATTGCCCATCCGGAGAACAGGGTCGTCCAGAAACTTTTTTACTTCTACTTCTACAATTTGCTCCCCCCCTTGACCAGTTTGATCACCGGCAACGGCACAGCCTACCGCTGGCTGCCTCAATCTTTACGAGAGTTTCCCCATCAGGCGGAAGTGGTGACCAAGATGAGAGAAGCTGGTTTGAAAGAGGCCAGCTATCAGAATATAGCCGGAGGAATGGTGGCCTGTTACCGGGCTCTTAAATAAGATTATGTTAGACCTAAGACAAAACTTAGACTCCGAATTAAACCAGATCACCAGCTTCATTCAAGAAGCCCTAAACCAAGCTCCCACTTTTCTGGAAATCGATTCTGAATCTGAAGAAAAGGAAACCCTGGTTCTGGAACGAAATCTAGACCAGTTGACATTTGAAAATATTCCAGAAATCCAATTCAGCGGAAAAGTCGCTAGTGTAGATGGTGGCTCTGCGGCTATCTTATCCGGACGTTCATTTCTAGTCGGAACATACCGGGCTGGGTTTACAATTTTTGCCAAGAAACAAAGAATAGAAGAGGAAGTTTGGCCCCTGCAGTTTGCCTTAGTGACCCGAGCCAATAAAGAAGAGCTCTACACCCAGGCTTATCATCACTTGACCGGTCAGGCTCCCAGCCAAACTCCGGAAATGGACAAGATTTTAGACCGACTAAGACTATTTGCCGAATGGAGCCTGGCTTCCGAGCTTTTGGACAAGTTGGAACCCGGAGATCTTTTATTGCTGGATGGTTCTTTGAGAGCTACCGTGGCAATCCCAGACAATTTCCTGGAAGTGATCACAAAGAAAGCCTGGGAACGTGGAATTATCTTGGTCGGCATCAGCAAAAGCACAACCTTGTACTGGGGAGATAAGTCTCCCCTTTTGCCGGCTGTGGTCAAAAAAGCCCAGCAAAGTGGAGTGGAAAGAGCCTGGTATTCCAAAATCGGAGATTTGAAGCGAGAACTGGAGCAGTCCCACTGGTTCGGTACGGTTTATATCGCCAAGTTCAA
>Ga0209324_10001476_pt1 | contig 16242 bp, 9 predicted proteins | sample Rifsed19ft3_FD_184015 | JGI IMG/M metagenome (GOLD analysis project Ga0209324, IMG submission 184015) | Soil microbial communities from Rifle, Colorado, USA - sediment 19ft 3 (version 2) | ecosystem: Environmental > Terrestrial > Deep subsurface > Rock core/Sediment | place: Rifle, Colorado...
ATTGTAACCGGAAACGGGCGCGTAGCAAATGGTGCCATTGAATTACTCGGATTGCTTCACATCAGACGCATCACTCCCTATGAGTTCACGCATTATACGTTCCGCGAACCTACTTACACGCAGCTGGATTCTTTTAACTATAATGAACGCATGGACGGCACGCCATGGAACTGGAATGATTTTTTCAAATATCCGGAAATGTATCGCTCTACTTTCATGAAATACACGCGATGGTGCGATCTGCTGATTCATTGTTCCTTCTGGGACCCTCGCGCTCCGAAACTCTTCACTAAAGAAGAAATGCGTTCGCCTGAATTCGGAATCAGTGTGATTGCCGATGTTGCCTGCGACATCAACGGCTCTGTTCCTTCAACTTCAAAAGCATCGAGTATTGCTGAACCGTTTTATGGTTACGATTTGAAGACTGAAAAAATTACTGAGGCGTTCGCGAATAATGCAATTACTGTAATGGCGGTAGATAATCTTCCTTGCGAATTACCACGCAATGCTTCTGAAGATTTCGGAAAGGAATTGATTGAAAAAGTTTTGCCATCACTCCTTGTGAAAGACGAAACAAAATTGATTGAACGAGGTACGATTGCTAAAGATGGAAAACTGATGGAGAGGTTTGAATACCTGAAAGATTACGCTTCCTGATTACTTAACATTTTTCAATTGAAAAATAGTATCCATTGGATTCTTTGAACCAAATACCGTATTCCCTGCAACTAAAACATCCGTACCATCTTTCACAAGCAATGGAGCGTTTTTCAAATCCACTCCTCCATCCACTTCAATCAACGCTTTTGATTTTTTTGTTTTGATTAGTTGCTTGAGATATCTTACTTTCTGGTGAGTTGCGTCAATAAATTTTTGCCCGCCAAAACCGGGATTCACGCTCATGAGAATTACTAAATCAATTTCAGAAATAATGTCTTGAAGTACATTCACAGGTGTGTGAGGATTTATTGCCACTCCTGCTTTCATTCCAAAATCTCTTATTGCGTGAACTGTTCTGTGAAGGTGCGTGCATGCTTCATAGTGAACGGAAAGATTATCAGCGCCAGTGTCCTTAAACATCTGCAAGTAATGATCGGGATTCGCAATCATCAGATGAACATCCAGCGGTTTCTTCGAGTGCATTTTAATTGCTTTAATAACAGGAAAACCGAAAGAAATATTCGGAACAAAAACTCCGTCCATCACATCTACATGAATCCAATCGGCATCTGATTTATTGAGCATCTCTACATCTCTCTGGAGATTTGCAAAATCGGCTGAGAGAATGGAAGGAGCTACTAGCGGTTTCATATTCCTATCCTAAATACGCTTTCAATAATTTGCTTCTCGAAGAATGTTTTAACCTTCGAATTGCTTTTTCTTTTATCTGTCTTACTCGTTCACGTGTGAGTGCAAATTTTTCCCCAATCTCTTCCAGCGTTTGTGCAGGACCGCCATGTAAACCAAAATACAAACGAAGCACATCTGCTTCACGGTTAGAAAGTGTTCCGAGTGCGCGCTCAATTTCCTTACGGAGTGATTCGCTGAGCAACATGCCGTCAGGTTTCGGATTATCCTCACTGGTGAGCACTTCATACATATTGCCCGCATCATCTTCACTGGATAGAAGCGGTGCGTCCATGGAAATATGCTTGCCCGTGTTGCGGACAGAATCTTTCACGTCTTCAGGAAGAACGCCAAGGATTTCAGCTATTTCCTCATGAGTAGGTTCGCGCTCAAATTTTTGTTCCAGCTTAGAAAAAACTTTATTTACTTTATTAATTGAACCAATTTTATTGAGAGGTAACCGAACAATCCTCGCCTGCTCTGCTAATGCCTGAAGAATGGATTGCCGAATCCACCATACCGCATAAGAAATAAATTTAAATCCGCGCGTTTCGTCAAAACGCTGTGCGGCTTTTATCAAACCGAGATTTCCTTCGTTGATGAGGTCGGGCAAACTTAACCCTTGATTCTGATATTGCTTCGAAACAGAAACAACGAAGCGTAAATTTGACCTCACCATTTTATCCAGAGCAGCAACATCTCCGACATGAATTTTTTTCGCGAGTTCCACTTCATCCTCTGCAGTAATTAAACTTTCACGGCTTATCTCATGCAAATATTTTTCCAGCGAAGCGGTTTCGCGGTTGGTGATTTGCTTTGTTATTTTTAACTGGCGCATTCTTTAATTAAGAAAACGGACTTTAAATGTACACAAAAACATTCAACTCAGAAATATGCGAATACAAATGTATGCGTCCAAATGGAATGAGCAAATAATTTGTAAGGAAAAATAGCGTCATTGCAAGTGCCCGACTTGTCGGGGAAGAAGCAATCTCACAAAAAGAATTCTGAGGAATTATTGCTTCGTCACTTCGCTCCTCTTTCAATGACGCTCTATTTATTATGACTGCTTTGCTCTTTCTTCTCTTGGAATTAAAACTTTTCTTGAAAGCTTCATCTTGCCTGAACGCGCGTCAACTTCAAGAAGTTTCACTCTCACTTTGTCGCCTTCTTTCAGGATGCCTTCCAAAGAATCCAACCTGCGGTGCTCCACTTCTGAAATATGAAGAAGACCTTCCTTACCCGGGTAAATTTCTACGAATGCACCATACGGCATGATGCTCGTTACTTTGCCTTCATATTCTTCTCCTACCTCAGGAACAGATGTAATGGCTTTGATGCGCGCAACGGCTTTATCAATTCCTTCTTTGTTATCAGAGAAAATATCTATCACGCCTTTTCCATTTACTTCTTCAATAGCAATAGTTGTGTCCGTTTCGCGCTGAAGTTCCTGTATGATTTTGCCGCCTGGTCCGATTACAGCGCCAATGAATTCTTTCGCGATAACAAGCTGAACAATTCTTGGAGCGTGTGATTTATAATCTTCACGCGGAGCAGACATTGTCTTTTCCATTTCAGCGAGAATATGTAAACGCCCTTGTCGTGCCTGATCGAGCGCTTTCGCCATTACTTCATAAGGAAGTCCGTCTACTTTCAAATCCATTTGTGTAGCAGTGATTCCGTCTTTTGTTCCAGTTACTTTGAAATCCATATCGCCCAAATGATCTTCATCACCCAGAATATCGGAAAGTACTGCAAACTTTTTATTGTCTGTGATTAAGCCCATCGCAATGCCTGAAACTGCTTTTTTAATTTGCACGCCTGCATCCATCAATGCCAGACTTCCTGCACAAACAGTTGCCATGGAGGATGAACCATTTGATTCAAGAATATCAGACACAATACGAATCGTATATGGATTATCAGGAGGCATCACTTGTAAGAGAGAGCGCTGTGCAAGATTGCCGTGGCCCACTTCTCTTCGGCTCGTTCCGCGCATCATTTTTACTTCGCCCGTAGAGAATGGAGGAAAATTATAATGAAGCATGAAATTCCGTTCTCCCTGCAATACCGCTCCATCAATAGTAAGCGTATCCATTTTTGTTCCGAGCGTAACGGTGGTAAGCGATTGTGTTTCTCCTCTGGTAAATAATGCTGAACCATGTGTCATAGGAAGATATCCTACTTCACTTGTTATCGGGCGGATGTCAGTTGTCTTTCTTCCGTCAAGACGGATGCCTTCGTTCAGAATTACTGTACGCACTGCTTCGTTTTCTAAAGCGTGATAATATTTTTTACAGAGTTTTTCCTTTGCTTTCTTTTCTGCATCAGAAAAGGTTTGCACTGCGAGAAACTCTTCAATGATGGCACCGAAAAGTTTTTTCCGTTCGTGCTTGTTAGCAGTACCCGATTTAGCAACGGAATATATTTTACCGTAAGTCGCTTTACGAATCTTTTCTTTCAGTTCTGCATCTTCTGCAGGACCGTAAAATGCTCTTTTCGGTTTTGCACCTCTTTTCTTCACGAGTTCATTAATAGCTTCAATTTGTTTTTTGATTGCTTCGTGCGCAAATTTTATTGCTTCGAGCATATCTGCTTCAGAGACCTCTTTCATCTCTCCTTCCACCATCGAAATATCTTTGAATGTAGCACCCACTATTAAATTAATTGTTGCGCGTTCTAATTCTGAAATGTTTGGATTGATAACGAGTTTGCCGTCAATTTTTGCCACGCGCACTTCTGAAATGGGTCCGTTGAACGGAATATCAGAAAGAGCGAGCGCTGTTGCTGCGGCAAGTCCTGCATATGCATCGGGCATAATATTTCTGTCAGCAGAAATAAGATAAACCAACACCTGAGTTTCGTTGCGGTATCCTTCGGGGAAAAGCGGACGAAGTACGCGATCCACCAAACGGCTGGTGAGAATCTCAGTGTCTGATGGTCTTGCTTCACGTTTGAAAAATCCACCGGGGATTCTTCCTGCAGATGCAAACTTTTCCTGATAATCTACCGAGAGTGGAAAAAAATCAATGTCTTCTTTTGGTATTAGATTGGAAACAACGGATGCGAGAAGCATGGTGTCTCCTATTTTTACTACGACAGAGCCATCGGCTTGTCGTGCGAGTTTTCCTGTTTCGAGTGTTACTGTTCTGCCATCACCTAAATCGAAGGAGTGGTTGATTGCTTTTGGTATCATGAGATAGAAAATTAAAAATTATGAATTATGGATTATGAATGAAATATAAAAGAATGAATTAGCTAATTTGAGAATTTGAAGATTTGAAAATGAAATCTAAACATCATTGTCAAATTTTCAAATTGACTAATCTTCAAATTACTTGCGGATTTCGAGTGTCTTTAAAAGCGAGCGGTACTTTTCAAGGTTGGTGCGCTTCATGTAATCCAAAAGATGTTTTCTTTTGCTTACAAGTGATAAAAGAGCACGCTGTGTTGCCATGTCTTTTTTCAGGCGCTGAAGGTGACCTGTGAGGTGATTAATGCGGTGTGTGAAAAGGGCAATCTGCACTTCAGTGGAGCCGGTATCTTTGTCTGACTTGCCGTGCGTTTTTGCAAAACCTTTTTTAACTTCTGGTGTTAAATACATTGTTTGTTTGTTTTGTCTGAGAGCCATTCTCTCAGTGTTATTTTTATTTTTTGTTTTTAGGATGGCAAAGATAATAGATATTTTCAAATGCAAGATGTAATCACGATAACTATCAGAAGTCGGAGGGCAGATGGGTAAAAACCGTTTTATTCCTTCACCATCTTTCTTACAGCAATTCCATTTTCAGTTCTCACGCTCAGGAAATAAATTCCTTTGGAAATAGCTGAAATGTCAAACGTGTTTTCATTCTTGTTTCCGATAAATACTTTTTTTCCTACCACATCTGTTATAAAAATTTCTGTTGCCATAAAAGGAAAATAAATATTTATTATGCCGGTAGTTGGATTGGGAAAAACAGTGATTAACTCATTAAGCGATGTTTCATTCATAGAGGAAAGCAAACCTGAAATATTTGATTTAGAAGAATTGTAGCTTGCCATTATCTGTTGGGTTACGCGGGTAGGGGTGCAGGTGATATTCCAAATAGTTTGTATGCGATAGCTGGCTGTGCTTTGCCAATTATTGTATGCAGGGTCTGATACAGTTTGCTGAGTTCCGGCAACGCTGTTGATGGCGTTCCAGTTTCCGTTACTGTAATCATCTCTCATCAGAACATATGCGTTTACAGGATTAGGTCCATTCTCAATAGTGTAAAGCTGCCATGAAAAATTACCGTTATTGTTTGTCATGAAAAGAGTATTGTGGTAGGGACTCAGCGCGCTATAGTTTCCGCAACTGTCACGCAGTTGAATTTTGTAACGATACGTTCCAGCATTCGGGTTGCCGGTGTTGGGAAAATATTTTGTGCGAACAGTATCAATAAACAAACTCAATGAATCATACGACACAGCACCAATCGGTTGGTAGTTGTTTGTTGCGATTTCGCGGTACACGATGACACTATCTATATCCGGATACAATTGTTTGTCCCACATAATTACATTATTCTGAGAGAGCGAATCAACTGTTACCATGCAGATGTCGGGAACAGGCAAGTTAGACGCTCCTTGTACGGAAGAAGAAAACATAACAGAACACCCGATTGCATCTGTAACCGTTAGTGTATAGCTGCCATACGATAATCCGTTTGCATCCTGTGTGGTGGCACCATTTGACCAAGTGTACGTATAAGGAGTTGTTCCTCCGGAAACATTCACATCAATTGCTCCGTTATTGCCTCCTGAACAGGATACATATGTAATTAAATTAATAGAAACAGCAAGGTTGGAAGAAGAGGATGCCGTTATGTAAAGAACAAATGAACAACCTGTGGTATCCGTTATTGCAACAGAATATATTCCGGAAGAAAGTCCGGTAACATCTTGTGTCGTTGCTCCGTTTGACCAAAGGTAAGTAAGAGGAGGAGCTATAGTTGAATCGCTGATATAAATTGCACCGTCATTTATCAAGCAGGAAGACGCAGTTATTACAGAATCAATGTTTGCTGTTGTTGTCGTACACGGAGAACAGACAACGCAATTAGTAGTTTGATAATACAAGCCCATCATTGCCCATGTGAAACAATCACTTCCTAATCCGTCTGTTCCAAACGTTGCGGTGCTTTGTCCGGAAGTAACGATTGTGGCTGTATCATCAAAATTCCACATATCATTTGAGAAAGAAGAAGTTACTCCATTAAGAGTGGAAGGATGCTGATTTCCATTTACATTATCCTGCATATCTGAAACGATAAGGAAAGCATTTGCATAAGAAGAATTCGCGCAGGCGTTAAAGCCGGTCATAGTTTGTGTATAATTATTTCCAATCCCTGTCATATCTCCATCCCATATCACAAACGAACCCTGATAAGTTGCGGTCAAATCTCTATAGATGATGAACAAAGTAACTCCATCTGTTTCCCAATTAGGATTTGATAAACCGGAAATATCTATAGTATAATTTCCATTACCGCTGATATTCGAAGTAACATCTGCCCTGTAAACCACAGTTCCGGTTTCGCCCCAGCATTTGTTTTGGTCTTGCCCGATATTAGTAGCAGGAACTATTGCAGAAATACTAAATGGATTTGTAATATTCACAGTTGTAACAGGAACTGTTCCGGATTGATAAGAAACAACATACCAAACATACGCCTGTACTATTGTGTATGACGGAGGTAGACCGTTTATACCAAGCGTGGTTGGAAGCCCTGTGCCATTTGCATTGAATCCGGCAGCAGCAGAACGTGTTTCTACCAACACAGATGCCTGCACATAATTTAATCCACAGGCGGAGTTGTTGTAAGTTTGCCCGAGTGAGCCATTTCCGTTCATCGGAACAACTGTTGGATGGGCAGTGGTGCCAAGAGAAGAATTATTTTTCTCAGCAGAAGATTGCGCACAAACTATTTGTGCAATGGCGATTGAAAGAGCGAAGAGGTAAATTTTTTTCATTTGCTTTTTATTACAAGATGATAATTGAGCAAAGATAGTTGCATTTGCTGACATAGAAAATAATAAACAAAATTTTCTTGCCTGTTCATTAGTAGTTGGTGGGGGGACTCCTTTTGTAATATACCAAGATTACACAGATTTCCGAAAAGACAAATACAGATTACACCGATGAAAGACAATCAAGCCCTGACGTTTATAGTCAGGATGCTGACCGAAAGCGTCAGCATAATCGGTATAATCTTTCTAAAATCTGTGTAATCCCGGTATAAAAGGAGTTCCGTTTGTGATGAAAGGAGTTCCGTTTGTTGCAAAATGGTTTCTTCTTGTCCCGAATGGATGCATTTGCATAATAAAAACCTTTGTTCCTGTAATTAAAACATTCGTTCTTGTAACAAAAACCTTCGACAGAGGAGCTATGTCAGATGTTTTTGTAACAGAAACCTTCGACAGAGTGGCTTTGTCAGATGTTTTTGTAACGAAAACCTTCGACAGAGGAGCTTTGTCAGATGTTTTTGTAACAGAAACCTTCGACACAGGAGTTATGTCAGATGTTTTTGTAACAGAAACCTTCGACAGAGGAGCTATGTCAGATGTTTTTGTAACGAAAACCTTCGACACAGGAGCTATGTCAGATGTTTTTGTAACGAAAACCTTCGACACAGGAGCTATGTCAGATGTTTTTGTAACGAAAACCTTCGACACAGGAGCTATGTCAGATGGATTTTTAACGAAATTATTAAGATTAGTTGAAAATCTGACTGTTTTTATAAGTCACCTTACGTAGTTTATGGTTTATTGGTCTTTAGTTTTGGTTTTCTAGTTGATAGTTTTAGTTAATCTGTCTATTAACGTAAGTTGCTACCTATCATTTTATAAGATTCCTCGCTTCGCTCGGAATGACATTTTTCTTATTAAGGGGCGGAAGGCGCGGGCGACTTTGCCGCCCGCGCCCATACTCCCCTCCATTTTTAATTGTCATTCCGAATGAAGTGAAACGGAATGAGGAATCTTTTCATAGGTGGCAACTTACGTTATTAGTTGTAATTATTCAACACAACTATGACTACCAACTGAGAAACCATAACCATAAACTGAATAACTATAACTAAAAACTAACCAACTATAAACTATGCGTAACGTGAGTTATAAGTCAAGTGATACAGATAGCCCGGGCAGACAAGGTTCTGGCTGGAATTCAGGTTGGATTACTGTTATTTTTGTACCAACACTTTCTTGGTCACGCTGCCTTTCTCTGTGCTGAGATGGATGAAGTAAATTCCGCTTCCTTCGCTTAGGTTTACGGTCTCCTGTTTGCGGTTTACAGTTGAATGATAAACAAGTTTGCCCGATACATTATATATATCTATGATCTTAACCTTAAACTGTAAACCCGAAACTGTAAACTTCCCGTCAGCAGATGGGGATGGATAAACAGAAATTAAGTTTTCTAATTCGGTTTCATTTACTGCATTTCCGTTAGGGTCGAATTCCCAGAAGTCTTTTGTAAAACTTCCAGTCCCCATATATCCATTTAAGCCAATTGAAAAACCTACTGCGTGTCGTCTTGCAGTCCCGCCAAAGTCTGGTTTTTGTATCCAAGAATTTGCCGATGGATTATACTCCCAAAAGGTTTTTGTATTAATTGAACTATCCTGCCCAGTTCCAACATATCCTTTTGTGCCTGCTGAAAAACCAGAAGCGCTACATCTTCTCAGAGGCATATTTGCTTTTTGTGTCCACGTATTACCTGATGGATTAAATTCCCACCAGTCTTGCGTTGGAAAATCTGAAAGGTCATTTCCCGTTCCGAAATATCCTTTTAGCCCAATTGAAAAACCTACGCCTGGTGCTCTCGCAATACCAGGAAACGTTAATTGTGTCCATGTATCATTGCTTGGGTTGTATTCCCAAAAGTCATTCATGTAACTTGCGCCCGATGTTGTGTCACCTGTTGCCAAATATCCTTTTGTCCCGATTGAAAATCCAGTAGCGTACATTCTTGGTGTTCCCGGAAAGTTTCCTTTTTGTATCCATTGATTACTTGTTGGGTCGTATTCCCAAATATCATTGAAGAAAACTGAACTTCTTCCTGTTCCAATATATCCTTTATTGCCAACAGCAAATCCCATAGCACCAGCTCGTGGCACACCACCAAAATCTGCTTTTTGTGTCCATGTGTTACTCGATGGGTCGTACTCCCAAAAAGCATTTGTTTCTGTTCCAGTTGAGTCCTTGCCAGTTCCAATATATCCTTTTGTTCCAATTGAAAAACCTGTCGCAAAATTTGTCGATCCTCCCCCAAAATCCGCCTTCTGAGTCCAAGTGCCCTGTGAAAAGCAGTAGGCAATTGGCAATAGGCAGCAGGCAAAAAGAAAAAGGAAAAACTTTTTCATTTGTTAATTACAATTTTCTTTGTCATGTTTCCCTGTTCGGTTTTGATTTGTAAAAAGTAAACTCCGCTGGGCTGAGCACTCAAGTTAATGAGTGAATGAGTGAATGAGTGATTAAGTGAATACACTTTTTCTCCAAGCACATTGTAGATTTCCACATTCGTAATTCGTAACTCGTCACTCGTAATTTGAAATTGCCCGCTCGTTGGGTTGGGAGAAACAATAAAATCATTCTGCTCATTATTCTCCGCTATGCCTGTGACAATACCTAATTTAAATACTACTCCTTTATTATTTGCACCGCCATCGCGTGTCATTGCATAGAGAAAAGCGCCATCAGAAATCAGAGAGCCAAAAGGAAAGTATCCGTTTGCTGCTGAAAAATCAAGCAGTTTGGAATACCCTGTTCCATCGGGCTTTATTTTAAAAACAATACCACTGTCATTTGCACCGCCCCATGGTGTCATTCCATAAAGAAAAGTGCCGTCAGAAATCAGGGAGCCATAAGGATTTTTTCCGTTTGCCCATGAAAAATCATGTAGGTCTGAATATCCTGTTCCATCGGGCTTTATTTTAAAAACAACTCCGTAACTATTTGCACCGCCTCCGTATGTCATTCCATACAGAAAAGTGCCGTCAGAAATCAGGGAGCCTCCAGGATTGCTTCCGTTTGCGCCTGAAAAATCGAGCAGCTTGGCATACCCTGTTCCATCGGGCTTTATTTTAAAGACAACTCCTTTACTATTTGCACCGCCACTCCATGTCATTCCATACAGAAAAGTTCCGTCAGAAATCAGGGAGCCATCAGGATTGGTTCCGTTTGCGACTGAAAAATCGATGAGCTTTGAATACCCTGTTCCATCATGCTTTATTTTAAAAACAACTCCGGCATTATTTGCACCGCCAATCGATGTCATTCCATACAGAAAAGTTCCGTCAGAAATCAGGGAGCCATTAGGATTGTTTCCATTTGCGCCTGCAAAATCGAGCAGCTTGGCATACCCTGTTCCATCGGGCTTTATTTTAAAAACAACTCCCTGACTATTTGCACCACCTCCGCTTGTCATTCCATAGAGAAAAGTGCCGTCAGAATAAAGGTCGCCCCGAGGATAGCTTCCGTTTGCACCTGAAAAATCATGCAGGTCAGAATACCCTGTTCCATCGGGCTTTATTTTAAAAACAACTCCATAACCATTTGCACCGCCTCCACCTGCCATTCCATACAGAAAAGTGCCGTCAGAAATCAGCGAGCCCTGAGAATAGCTTCCGTTTGCTGTGCCTGTAAAATCGAGGAGCTTGGTGTATTGCGCAGAGCAATTGATAATTGATAATTGACAATTGATAATTAAAATAAAGGCAAGGAGTAAAAGTTTTTTCATCTCGTATTATTTTTGAATGATTAGTTTTTTGTTTGCTGTGCCTTGCTCTGTTTTTATGGTGATGAAATAAACTCCGCTGGGCTGAGAAGACAAATCAAGAGCCCACCCTTGCCCTCCCGAAGGGAGGGAATTAATCGCTCCCCCTTTGGGGGAGTTGGAGGGGGCTACCTTTTCTCCCACTACGTTGTAGATTTCAATGTCTTTCATTTTCAAATTCTCAAATTGGCTAATTGTCACATTTGCCTTTCCGCTCGTTGGGTTGGGATAAATTGAAAGTTGAGAAGTGAGCGTTGAAAGTTGAGCAATGCCCACCGGGTTTCCTGTGAGATTGATATTATCAATGTAAAGGTAATTTCCATAGCCGCTTATGGCAAGAAAGCGAACCAGCATGGAGGGTTTGCCTGCCATGGTATCGAGGTTAATAGTATCCGTTCTCCACTGAGTTGATGTGGGAATAAAATAACTGGTGGTTGGAGGAGCGGTGGCAAGCGTGTTGCTTTCTTTTGTATAAATCCGCTGCGCTGTGCCGTCACAATCATCATACAAATCCACAGCCAGTGAATCAATGTAAGAGGCGCTGTAAGGAGCATACGCCACATCAAAATAAAGTCGGATGGGTGCAACAAGATTCTGAAAATCAATATAAGATGAAATTATTTTATCCGTTCCGCTTGAGATGCTGAAAAAATCTGCTCTGGCTGACTGCGTGGACAAACTATATCCGCCCACCGTTGCTGAGCGCGACCACAATCCACTGGAGTTTTCAAGCGTCCAGTTCGTGGGAGGAAATGTGGTAGAAACAAATCCTTCCATCACAGGCGCCTGCATGGCAGTTGGATTGGCAAGAATAGTGAACGTTCGCACAATAGTATCATTCAGATTATTCTGGTCAGTAGAAATATTTGGATTGGTAGTGTAAGCAGTGAGCGTGTGTGTGCCGCTTGTAAATGTGTAGGAAGGAAGAGTTATATCGGCTGTTGCAAAAGAAACAAGAGAGCCAGCCCAATTATAAGTTTGGATGGGTTGAGCATCGGTTTTATATTTCAAATCAACTGAAGTGAGTGTATTTATTCCCGCATTGCGGATTCTTACAATGGGAGCAATCACCGTGTCGCAGGTGCTTTGTGGAGGATACACCATGGTTACTGCGCTGGCATCAACATTTAAAAGAGTGGATACCTGCAAATCACTTTCCCAGATTCCTCTGCCGAAAGTTGCCGCGCGCAATTTGCTCGTGGGCGTATATACTTCCAGTTCATCAATGATTACATTGGGCAACCCTGTGTTGTATGAAATCCAGTTGTTCAGTGTGGCATCGGTATAAAACACGCCAAGGTCGGTGCCGATGTAAACAATATCGTTGCTTCCGTTCTGATACTCGATGCAGTTAATCGGAATGTTGGGTAATGTTCCGGACACATTTGCCCAGGTGCTTCCGCCATCGCTCGTGTAATAAATTTTATCTGCGGCAGAAAATCCTGAAAATGTTACCCACACCGCGTCAGGGTTAGAACCGTTGATGGCGATTCCTGAAATGGCTGCATTGCTCACAGGAAGAGTTCCGGTGATGTTTGTCCATGAGGTTCCTCCGTTGGTGGTTCGATAAATATTTCCAAAAGTGGCGGCATACACATAATTGGAATTGGAAGGAGAAATTTCGAGTGAGTACATGCAGGTTCCGTCAAACGGTCCGGCAAGAGTGTTCCAGCTAACACCGTTATCGGTAGATTTTTCTACAGATGCACTTCCAATGTACATAACATCGTGATTGTTTGCATCCATGATGATGGGCGAAGTCCAATCGCATCCGCTGCCGGTAATTGAATTAAATGTTACTCCGCCATCGGTGGATTTTAAAAACCATCCGCCCTGTGAAGAAACAAAAACAATGTTGTCGTCCGTGAAGTCAATCAGACAATCTTCGCCATCCGCACCGTTTACCATGGTTGCACTTAATCCGTTTATCTTGTCAGTTCCGTTATCCTGCGCACCGGCATACATTAATGAAGGAGTAAGAAAAGAACTTGCCATTCGGTAATATTGTTTGATGTCAATTCCGTTGCTTAGGTCGCTCCAGGTAGATGCCTGATCGGTGGATTTAAAAATGCCTCCATCGTTGCAGGCAAAAATAGTTGTGCTGCTCCCCGGAGCAAAAGACAAAGCATGATGGTCAGCATGAACATAATTTGTTGCGGGCCAGCTACTCCAGTCAGAAACATTTTGCCAGGTGCTTCCTCCATTAGTGGTCAATGCAATTTCCAACCCGCCTGCTACAAGAACATTCTGGTTTGTTGGCGAAACTTCCAGCACCATGTCGTAATAACCATAGGGCGTACAACTACTACTCGGATCGGTGCGCGTTACAAAAGAGTTGCCTGAGTTACCGGAATAATATAATCCTCCGCCTGAAGACCAAACATAAACCGCATTAGGAGTTGCGGGCGTAACAGCAATAGAAGTTCTTTCAGTGGAAGTTACTCCGCTCACAGTATTCCAGGTAACTCCTCCATTGAAAGAACGAATTACGCCAGCGTTGTCTCCCGCATAAATTGTGTCATGATTGGTTGGATGAAATTCAATGTCGTAATAACTTCCGCTTTTAATGTTGCTCCAGCTTGTGCCTCCGTTTGTAGTTTGAAAAATTCCCTGATTGGTTGCCGCGAATAAAACCGTTGTATTGTTTGCATCTAATATCATCCGTTGAATGAGCGCCCCGTTCGACAAAACATAATTCATTCCTGTTGGATTCCATGTAGCGCCTCCATCGGTTGATTTCAAAACTCCCGCGCTGTAATGCCCCCATACTTCGTACTGAAAATAAATTCCGTACTTATCACCTGTTGCGATGTACATGGTTTGAGGATTTGTTGGGTCAATTGCAATGTCTGAAATGCTGAGAGAAGGAAGTAAATCCGTGTTTGTTGACCAGGTAACTCCGCCATCGGTAGATTTCCATAAGCCGCCACATGCAGCGCCAATCCAAATAATATTTGAATTGTTCGGATCAAAAGCAATGCAGTTCAATCTTCCTGAGCCACCGCCATTGCCGGGAATCACTCCTGGACCAATGAATGACCAGTTAGCGGCTGCTGTATTCATTCCTTGTTTATATCCATCTGCGTTTTTGAATTTCAGGTGTTCGTTGAAAAGTATTTCGGGACTGGGAAAATTTCCACTGGGAAAAGTTCGCTGTTTCATAAATGCTTCCCATCGTTTAAATTGTTCATATCCGCCTTCTTCGGCATTCTCTCCTTCTGTTTTACCACACTCTTTGTCTTTCCAGTATTCATTAAATGCTTTTTGCACATCCCAGAAAGTAACTTTCTTTTCTGCAGGACGATTCTGCAGATTGGGTTGATTGAGATACTGCTGTGCATTTACCTCACCCCCTAACTCCTCTCCTGAAAGAGAGGGGAGTAAAAAGGCGGTGACAATCATTGCTGTACGGAAGGAGAAAAATTTATTCATCTGTAAAATAGTTTAGTGGATTATGCGTGTACAAATGTAGGAAAAAAGAATACGAAAGCAAATTGCAGTTCAGAATATGATTATCTGCCAGCACATGATCAGCTAATGTTTTGTTTCTCCCCTCTATTATTACCTGACTAAGCTGATATTCCCTTTCTTCTTCAACACCGTTTGGTCGGAAAATTCTATTTGCAAATAATAGGTGAGCACCTGAGTGTTCAACATTTTCCCCATATACTTTCCATCCCACTGAAAATTCGTAACCGTAGTTTTAAAAACATTTTCTCCCCATCGGTCATAGATACTTAACTGCAATGTTTTAATGCAAGCCAAATTGCCATAGTAAATTTTCAGAAAATCATTTTCGCCATCTCCATTGGGAGAAAAGGCATTGGGTATATAAATATCGGTACAATAACAATCAGTAACAATCATGTAGTTTGATTGAGAAGAAGAATCAGAGCCGTTAAAATTTGCAACTGTGAGAGAAACGTAATAAGTTCCGCTTGAGTCATAGCAAACCAAGGGATTCTGCAAATTGGATGATGAGGGATTCCCTCCAGAAAACTCCCACTGCCATGTAGAAGGCGATCCGTTGCTTTGGTCATTGAACTGGACGCAATTGCCGGCACAGATTGCATTGCTTGCTGCGGAGAATGATGAGATAGGAATTATGCAGGGAATAACTGTAATTGTGATATTGTTAATACCACTACAGGAACAGCCATTTGTCGTAATAACAGAATAGCCCGTTGTTATGGAAGGAGAAACAGAAATAGAAGAAGTAGTGGCGCCTGTATTCCATGAATAATTTACTGCACCGAAAACTGTGAGCGTAGTATTTTGGCCGACACATATTGTAGTACTTCCTGAAGAAGAAATCGTAGGTGTTGCAACCGCGCTCGGGCAGTACTCCCAAAAACCAGACCCAAAATTAACTGCGCTACTACCTCCTGTTCCAATGTACCCGCAATTACCTATAGAAAAACCTATTGCACTTGAAATTAAACCACCCCCATAGTTTGCTATTTGCGTCCATACATTTGTAGATTGATCCCACTCCCAGACATCTTGCTGGTAAATACCATTATATCCTGTACCGATATATCCTTTTGTGCCAATAGCAAAACTAGAGGAACAATAACGTGCCACACCTCCAAAATTTGCTTTTTGAGTCCATGTGTTTGTTGCCTGATCCCATTCCCAAAAATCATTCGTCCAAGAACCATCTTTGCCTGTTCCAATATATCCTTTTGTGCCAATAGAAAAACCTCTTGCCCCATATCTTGCGGTTCCGGCAAAATTTGCTTTTTGCGTCCATGCGTTTGTTCCTTGATTCCATTCCCAGAAGTCGTTATAATAAGGTCCACCTTCTGCACCTCCTGTTCCAATATATCCATTAGTGCCGATTGAAAAACACGCAACGCCTTCTTTAGCTGTTCCGGCAAAGTTTGCTTTTTGGGTCCATGTGTTTGTTGCCTGATCCCATTCCCAAAAATCCTGATATGAAGTTGTGCCGGGATAAATTCCGCCAATCCCAATATATCCTTTTGTTCCCATAGAAAAACCTGTTGCAGGATATCTGCCTGTTCCTCCGAAATCGGCTTTTTGTACCCAAATATCTTGGGCATGCACATTCATTCCGCCTAAAGTGAAGCAAA
>Ga0209324_10001482_pt1 | contig 16226 bp, 17 predicted proteins | sample Rifsed19ft3_FD_184015 | JGI IMG/M metagenome (GOLD analysis project Ga0209324, IMG submission 184015) | Soil microbial communities from Rifle, Colorado, USA - sediment 19ft 3 (version 2) | ecosystem: Environmental > Terrestrial > Deep subsurface > Rock core/Sediment | place: Rifle, Colorado...
TAGTATTGGGGCGTGAATGGGTCTGCATGGATAGAGGAGGCGCCATCCAGATTGAGGATGGAATTGCCTGGATCGACATGCTGACTCCCGAGGCGCTGTTTCCTCACGGAAACATCGTCGAAGCTCTGGTTAGTCAGTGAAGAACGTTCGGGGTTGTGGTGCCGGGGGCAAGATTGGTTTCTCCGCGAGGAGATTCCTTTCAAGCCCCCGGCTCTTCATTTACTTGGTCCATTTCCCACTGGAGAGATTTTTCTTTCCTTACGCTTGAACTACCCTGACGAGGGACATGCACTTGCGAGTTGCCTCAAGCACCCCGTCTTTCCCCCGCCTTGTGATAAGACCCAACTTTCTTGGCACCTTCGTCTTCTTGCTGTTGAGGAAGGCGTGTTCGGTCATCCTCACGAGGGCACCTTTGGCGACTTTGAGTACCAGCTCTACCGAACAGTTCCGGCAGCCATGGCGCTTCAAAAAGCGCTCCAACTTCGTTGTGTCATAGACTGGCATCTCTCCCTCCGTAAGGCGTTAAGTCGGTCGGCGGATTTTCTCCAGTGGGGCGCTATGAGACGGCCAGCAATTTGGTCGGCTCATTAACCCCACCGAAAATGTTAAAGGTGCAAAATGTTATGGGCTCAATTATAAAAGCTTTAGCCTCCATTTTCAAGGATGTATAATGGGATTGATGCGGAGAATTTTGTTGATAGTCTTTTTGATCTTGGGGCTTGTCGGTGCGGGGATTTATTTTACGGGTAAGTATCAAGCTTGGCGCTTAAATCCCAAAGAGCTTTTTACCAACCTTACGACACCGCAAAAAAATATTCGTCAGTTTTTGCCCCAAGGACAGGAACTCTCATACCCCCTGACCATTGCCAAAGGATTCGGAATTGGAGTCTTTGCAGATTTAAAGGGAGGTATGCCCAGAGTTTTGGCTTTTGACCCCAATGGCGTTTTATTTGCGTCGGTTCCCAATAAAGGCAAGGTTGTAGCCCTTCCTGATAAAGAGAGAGACGGCTCGGCCGATCAGACCATTGAAGTACTAAGCGGGCTCAACCAGCCCCACGGAATAACCTTTGATGCCGATAAGCTATATGTGGCGGAGTCGGATAAGGTCGTAAGGTACTCCTACGACCCCAATAGCTTCTCTGCCACAAATCGAGAGGTTCTTTTTAGCCTGCCGGGCGGGGGGAGACACACAACCAGAACGATACGAATTTGGGCAGATAAACTTTATACCTCAGTTGGTTCATCCTGCGACACCTGTATAGAGGATAATTCTTACCGGGCAAGCGTATTGGTTTCGGACCTTAATGGGAGTGGCTTGAGGGTATTTGCTAAAGGCTTAAGAAACACGGTCTTTTTTACGTTTGATAACCAAGGAAGAATTTGGGGAACAGATATGGGCAGAGACTTTTTGGGTGATAATCTACCTCCCGATGATGTGAACCTGATTGAGGACGGGAAAGACTACGGTTGGCCTTATTGTTATGGTCAAAAGGTCAGAGATTCCAAGTTCAAGCCAGGTGAGAAACTTTCATACTGTACAGATACCGTTCCTCCAAAGTTTGAGCTTCCTGCCCACGTTGCTCCTTTGGGCATAGCCTTCATAGAATCTGCACTCTTTCCCCCCGGGGACCAAGGAAGTCTTTTGGTGGCACTGCACGGTTCCTGGAATTCCTCAACCCCAGTCGGCTATAAAATCGTCAAGCTCTCGGTTTTTGCCGACGATATCGGGGGTATGACCGATTTTGTCAGCGGATTTTTACTTGACGGAAAAGAAGTTTTGGGAAGACCAGTGGATTTAATTTTTAACCAACAGGGCCTCCTTTTTATCTCAGATGACAAGGCAGGTCTTATTTATATACTCTCTAAGAATTAATCCCCAGAATTAAGAAGATTTTCGGAAGATAAAGAAAAGCCCCAATTATTATTGAGAGAAGCGCTGAAATAAATACGGCTGCGGCAGATACGTCCTTGGCCAGCTTGGCCTGTTCGGTTGCCTCGGGGCTGACAATATCGACAATTGCCTCGAGGGTGGTATTGATAAGCTCAAGGATAAGGACGAAGGCAATGGTGAATGCCAGGATTATCCATTCGGTTGGGGAAAAGTTTAAGAAGAAGGCTAAGATTGAAGCCAAAAGTGCCAGAACCAAATGAATTCTGATGTTTGGCTCGTTTCTAAGGGCCGTCTTAATTCCCGAGAAGGCATAGGAAAAACTCATCAGAGTTGAGTGCGTTTTGCTCATCTTCCTTTAAGTATAGCTTTCTATTTTCTTGATATCAAAATATGCTAGGATGAAATTGTGAGAATATTTTTTGTAATCGCCGCTTTTCTTTTACTGGCTGCCTTTTCATCCCTCTTTTTGACTTCCCAAAAGGCCGGCCAGGCCAATGCCTGCGGGGTGGAGAGTTTAAGCGAAGTTATCGATTCTGGGGCAACAACCGCCGTATATAACGGCAAAGAAATTTCCGTTCCGAGCCTGGCCTTTGAACCCGGCTCAGATGCGGTTTTGGGAGAGGCCTCGGATGAGCGCTGGATTGAGGTTGACCTTTCCGAACAGAAATTAAGGGCCTGGGAGGGGGGAAGTCTTTTTTTGGAGACTCCGGTCTCAACCGGGCTTCCTTGGTGGCCCACTCCGACCGGTGAATTTAGAATCTGGATAAAATTAAGAGCCACCAAAATGGAAGGGGGAAGCGGAAGGTACTATTACAACCTTCCCAACGTTCCTTATGTGATGTATTTCGAAAACGGTAGCGTGCCCGGTTGGCGGGGATTTGGTCTCCATGGGACTTACTGGCACAATAATTTTGGCACGCCCCGTTCCCACGGATGCGTGAATTTGCCCACCCCGATTGCCAAAGAGCTTTTCTATTGGGTCCAGGCCAAGGGGGAAGGAAAGGAAGGAACAAGGATAGTCATCCATGACTGATTTGGTAATTACATTCCTGGCTAGTTTTTTGATTTGGTTCATGTTCGCCGGGCTTTTCGTTCTTTGGGTGACGGATGGGAAAATTCAAAGAGAGCAGGTCCTGCACGCTCTTTTGGCGGCAGGGACGGCCTGGGTAATCGCCCAGATTATCAAAGCCCTGTTCCCGACCCTAAGACCATTTGAGTTAAACGGGATAGCCCCCATGGTTTTTCTGCCATCTTCCGACGGGGCATTCCCTTCGGGTCACTCCGCAGCCGCATTTGCCCTGGCAACGTCGATATTCTTACACGACAAAAAAGTCGGCCTTTTATATGAAGTTGGAGCAGTAACGGTCGGGATTGCCCGGGTCTTGGGCAATGTCCATTATCCTGTGGATATTTTGGGTGGGGCGATTGTCGGAATCGTGGTTGCCTTTGTCATTGAAAAGGTCCACCTAAGAAAGCTCACCCCTTGACTCTTAGCAGAGCCAGTGTTAGACTGCTAAAAGTTTTCAAATGAAATCAGAAATAAAACTACAAAGAAATGTTCCGATTGTAGCTGTTCGGGGTTCCGTTGTTTTTCCCCATACCGATACCCTTCTTTCTTTCGGAAGGCCCAAGTCAATCTCCGCCATAAATTCGGCCTTTGAGGAGGATAGGGTTATCGCCATCTTTACCCAGAAAGACCCAAAAACAACCAACCCTTCCGAGGAAGATTTATACAAAGTAGGAACCATTGCCACCATTACCCAGATGATGTCCACGGATGGGGAAATCCACGCTCTGGTTAGGGGCCAGGCCAGGATAAATTTAGAAGAAATTCTCTCCCACGAGCCCTACTTACTGGGAAAAATTTCCGAGATTCCGGAAGAGATTGAAGATACCCCCGGGGTGAAGGCCCTTTCAAGTCAGCTTTCGGAACTTTTCAAAAAGTCGATAAATGCAGGCAAACAGGCGGAGATTATGACGGTCATGAAGCTTATCTCCGGCCAGGTCGAGCCGATTGAGCTTGTCGACCAGATAGCCACCCTTTTGGAGGTAAAAGTAATCTTGAAACAAAAGCTTCTGGAAACCATTTCGGTTAAAAAGAGGATGGAGAAAGTTTTGGAGCTTTTGGCCCAGGAGGTCAATGTCTTGGAACTGGAAAAAACAATTTCGGCCAAGACCACAAGAAGGTTTGAAGACCAGATGCGAAAAGCCATGCTGCGAGAAAAGAAAAGAACCATTGAGGAGGAGCTGGGAGAAGAAGAGGGAGAGTTAGGCTCCGATGAATTTGCCGAGTATAAAGCCAAAATCAAAAAAGCGGGTATGCCGGTGGATGTCAAGGAGAAAGCCGATAGGGAACTAAAAAGACTGACCCAGATGTCGCCCCATAACCCCGAAGGGGCCTACATCAGAAACTATTTGGATTGGCTGGTTGATATGCCCTGGAGTACTGTCACCCCCAATAACGTCTCAATTAAGAATGCAGCCAAAATCCTGGCCGAGAAACACTACGGAATGGAAAAGGCAAAGGAAAGAATGTTGGAATTTCTGGCCGTGATGAAGATTAAGGAAGCCAGAAAAGGCAAGAACAAGAAACCAGGCAAAAACGGAGAGAGCCAGCCCACCATCCTTTGCTTCATCGGCCCACCCGGAGTCGGAAAAACCTCGATCGGTCGCTCGATTGCAGAAAGTCTTAATAGAAAGTTCGTCAGAGTTTCTTTGGGAGGGATAAGAGACGAGGCAGAAATAAGAGGCCACAGGCGAACCTATGTGGGGGCTCTTCCCGGAAGAATAATTCAGGGAATCAAAAACGCAGGGACCAAAAATCCTGTGTTTATGCTCGATGAAATAGACAAAATCGGAATCGATTTCAGGGGTGACCCCTCAAGCGCCCTTCTGGAAGCCCTGGACCCGGAACAAAACAGAGAATTTTCCGACCACTATTTGGAAGTTCCTTTTGACCTCTCAGAGGTGATGTTTATAGCGACCGGAAACATGCTGGATACCATTCCTCCGGCCCTAAAAGACAGAATGGAAGTCATCAGGTTCCCAGGCTATACCGAGGAAGAAAAGTTCCATATAGCCAAGAACTTCCTCTGGCCCAAACAGCTCAGACTCCATGCCATGGAGGACAAAAAGATTGTTTTGACCGAGGAGGCCATGAAAGAAATGATTAACCGCTACACCCGTGAAGCAGGGGTCAGGGAACTTGAGCGAAACCTGGCAACAATTTGTAGAAAAATAGCCAGGTTTATTGCCGAAAAGAAAAAGTTTGCAAGGAAAATCAAAGTTACCGACATTCATAAATTCTTGGGACCGCAAAGATTTTCTTCCTTGATTGCCGAGCGCAAAGACGAGGTCGGAATGTCAACGGGGCTGGCGGTAACGGCAACGGGAGGAGAAATTCTTTTTATCGAGGTTGCCCTCATGCCGGGGAAAGGAAGGCTAACTCTGACCGGACAACTGGGTGAGGTTATGCAGGAATCCGCAAAAGCGGCATTCACTTGGGCCAAGAGCCATTACCAGGCTTTGGGGCTAAAGGATAATTTCGCACAAGGAATTGATGTTCACATCCATGTTCCCGAAGGAGCGGTTCCAAAGGACGGTCCGTCCGCAGGGACCGCCATATCGACAGCTCTGGTTTCGGCGCTAACCGGGATTCCGGTGAAAAGGGACGTCGGAATGACGGGAGAGATTACTTTAAGAGGAAGGGTTTTAGAGATTGGAGGAGTTAAAGAAAAAGTCATCGCCGCCCATAGGGCGGGCCTTAAGACAATTATTTTGCCGAAGGACAACAAAAAAGACCTCGAGGATATACCGGCCAAAGTAAAGGAAGACATAAAATTCATATTTGCGAACGGCCTTGAAGATATCTTGTCGGTTGCAATGAAGCTCTGGCCCCCCAAAACCATCACCAAATTTCGAAAAGTCACCCCCATCCCGACCCTTCTTGCAGCTAACTAGTTTTTCAGCCTCAAATTTGCTAGAATATAGCCCTTGGCCCCATCGTCTAGCGGTCTAGGACACTAGGTTCTCATCCTAGAAACCTGGGTTCGAGTCCCAGTGGGGTCACTAACAAAGTCCTATAATATTGACTTTTGCTTTCTTTGTGCTAGTATTCAGACACTAAATAAAGCAACTTCAGGCTCAAATGCAGCCTGATTTTTGTTTATTTATAATTAATATCTTGTACTTTTAAATTTGCGGAGGTCTCCTCGCCGGATGGCGGCATTTTGGGTATGAATTTCGTACCTAAACTGTCGTCATCCGAATTCATATCCTGACTCAAACATGAGGAGATTGAAAATGAAATCGAAGAAGCAGTTGGTCATCGTAGTCCTGTTCCTTCTGACCCTGGCCCTGGCCGCCTGTGCCACTGCCAACCCCATGAAAGGAGTTGCGCTTGAGCAGACCGGCAAGGTCTACGGCTTTTGGAACGGCCTCTGGGATGGAATGACCGCCACATTTGCCTTCATCGGCAACTTGTTTGGTGGCCATTACGGGATCTACCAGGTCCACAACAATGGAAACTGGTACGATTTCGGCTTCCTGATCGGCGTGGGCGCCTTTTCTGGTTCTGTTGGCTCAGCAGCCTCGTCAAGGCGCCACTAGTCCGACATCCATCCGCAACCAAGTACAAGAACACCCTAGGGGAAAAGCTGCAAAGCAAAGTACCCTGGGGTGTTCGTATTTATAAGGGCAGAAAGGAAAAGTAGTAAAAAGAAAGATTGAGGGTAGAGAAAGAGAATAAATGATTTGAGTACTAATACTGAGTAGCGTAAACAGGCTGACTAGCCTCGCCTGAGAAGGTTACAAAGAGGTCTACAAGATTCTTCAAAAGCTGGTTCGGATTCGGTATACTTAGGGTCACCGGTTGCCTCAAGTGATATAATCCTCACATGACTCTTGAAGGTTCTCCCAAACCACCTGACGGATTTGTAGTTAATACCGGTGAGGGAAAAATAATTGAAGAGGTAAAGAATGTGTTTTTCGATGAAATATTGGACTTTGTGGGATATAACCAAAAAGCTAGAGTCGCCTTCGCAGAAATACTGCCTATGGAACTTCACAGGCCTGACATTTCTGGGCAAGTAAGACCCCCCAGTGGTCGAATAACTCTTCTAATTCTTAGAGACCACATTGCCGCTTCGGTGTTGGAGAGAAGCAATGATTTCGGCTATATAGAAGTCGTCTTCGCCAATTACTTGAATCCAGAAGTAATTCAAAAACTAAGACAAGGCTTGTAAAACATAACAGGTTCCGACGTTGTCTACTAGCTAAATACTCCCTCTAATTCTTTCAGGTTTACAACGAATGTTATTACTGAAAAGTTCGGAACAATGTAACTGTGGGTCACAAGTTAGCCTCAATGTATACACCCTATAATTCTTGACTTTCTTACCATTTAAGATTACAATACCCCCAATCAAAATCCACATTCTATGCGTGGATTGCGAGGTCCTTGAACAACTTGCGGAGCGATCCGAAGAATCATTTGATTCAGGGCAAAAGCCCAAGGGAGGAAATGATGAATTCGTCAACTCTTCTATGGTTGATGGCCCTTGTCGTCCAAACAAGTTTGGTCTTCACGGGCTTCGACCAGACAGAAATCGAGAAGAAAGCAGTCTACGCTTTGCTTTTCCTTTTTGTCACGCTTTCTTTCCAGTGGCAATCGGGCTGGAACAGAAGATTGAGGCGTTACGACCCAGACTATCAGGAAAGGGTGGGGAGACGGGCAGACTGGGTTGCCAGCGTTGGAGACAAACTTGGAATCCCAAGAGAGAAAAGCACAATTCCAATACTCTGCGCCCTAGTCTTTCTTGCCCCCATCAGAGATGTTCTGCTACCCATCGGCCTGGGCTATCTGCTCTGGTTGGCTGTTGCCTAGCTCTTCCGCAAGTTACAACCAAATAGCCCTCTCCGACTAGGAGAAATCCAAATCCGGAGAGGGCAAGCACTTTCTTCTAAAAAGATACTCCGCAAGTTGCTGTCTGGTTAAAAATCCTCTTTAATTTTTCTAAATTCTTAGCCAATTCAAAAATCGAAAAGTTCGGAATAACATAATCGTGGGTCACAGTTTTTAGCCTCGGGTGATATACTTCAATTATGGGAGAAATGGTAAAAATAGTTGTTTTTGTTCCACTAACTCACACCGATATAGTTAGGGAGGCCATTGGTAAGGTTGGTGGTGGAGTAATTGGAAATTACACACATTGTAGTTTTTCAGTAAAGGGTGTGGGTAGGTTTAAACCCCAAAAAGGAGCGAGTCCTGCAATTGGAGAAATCGGCAAACTTGAACAAGTTGAGGAGGAGAGAGTTGAATTTGTTTGTCCGAAAAATAAAGCCAAAGAAGTAATTTCTGCAATTAAGAAAGTCCATCCTTATGAAGAAGTAGCCTTAGATATTTATCCGTTAATCGGCGAAAGCGAATTACAATAGGTTCTGACGTTGTCTTTTAGGTGGAGCTGGTTTAATACCCCAGAGGGATATGGTTGGAGACAAGGTTTGAGCTTGGATTAAGGAACTGATATATTTGCTGAAATTCCTGCCAGATTCGGTTCCAATTCGCAAACCGTTGGGTCACAACGTGTCTTTCTGAAGTATCCAAAGACCTCTTTTGGCATAAGCATCAAGAATCTTTAATTAGACTCCAAGTCGCATATTCTTCAGGAGTCAGGCCAAGCTTTGTTGTGGATCTCCTCCCGTAAGACCTTTTAAAATGAGGCACCAGAATATCCTTCTTGTAAGACTCAATAATCACGGGGTGAATATAATATTTACGGCAGACACTTTTGGTATTACCCAGATGGGTTGAAACAACGGCCACCACGTCCGCAATCTTGTTTTTAAGATCGCTTTCGTTTGTCGCGCTTCCCTCCCGATAGAATGAATCTCCGGCAAGAACGCTTCCGCCCCAGGTACGAAAATCTTTTGCGGAAAAGTCGGCTCCCGTATGGACTTTTAGATAACTGTTCACCTCCGCCGAGTTTATTGATTTCCTCTCGTTATTTTCATCTAAATACTGAAAGAGCTCATAGCCTGGCAGGTCAAGACACTGCCTTACGGTTCGGGCCACTCTTGGATCGGTTACACCAAGCTCGTGAAAAACACCGCTTTTCCCCTCGAAACTGAAGGTCATCGTGTTGCCGCTAATCTCTACATGCCTTTCCCGCATGGTGGTTAGACCATACGAGTGATTTTCCTCAACATAGGTCGTATTCCCCACCCTGATAAAGGTATGTTCCAGAAGCCAGACCACGGTTGCAAGAACACGGTCTTGGGTTAAAGAATGTTCCCGCATGTGCGCGCTTACGGCTTTTCGAAGAGCGGGGAGCCGCTCACCAAATGTAATCATCTGATCAAACTTGTGCTCTTGGTTTCGCTTGACCCACTCCGGATGGTAAATGTACTGTTTACGTCCCCGGGCATCCGCACCGACGGCCTGGATGTAATCCTTCGGATCCGGACTAATAACAACGTCTTTCCAAGCGGGCGGAATGGCAAGTCCCCGGATACGATTGGCGGTGGTCTTAGAAACAGACCTTCCTTTTTCGTTAATAAATCTAAAACGATTACCTTTTCTTACCCGACGCAGGATTCTGTCCACGTCCTTACGATAATGAATCTGTGTCAATAATTTATAGTGTAGTCCAGATACGTTTCTTTAAGAAGTGCTATAACTTGGGCCACTATGAATTTGGCTTCAATATCGTTCGAGTCCCAGTAGGGTCACCAATTAGCCTCCAAAACCACCCCATAAAAACCCCATAGTAGTTGACTTCCAGGTTGATTTCTGCTACATTACAGCTTCCGAATCTAGCTTCCGCTAGGCTTGGAAAGCACGTTGATTTACTATATCGACCTTACCTGGTAAAGCCAGGAAGGAACAATTTTCTATCCGGTAATGCCGGAAGGAGGCAAAGTGAGACACCAAGGGAGTGAAGGGTGGCGCGAAGAAATCGAAAAGACCCGCAGGGTACCGCATTGGAAGGATGAACTTCTTTCCAGGGCCGGTGCTTTGTTGGGCGAGTGGGGTCGGGATGTGAGAAGGATTGGGTACAAAATCAATGAAACCCAGATCCAACACGAGTTCCCGATCAGCTCCCTTTTCTCGTTCAAGCCACTCCACGTTCTGTTTGTACAGTTTAACACTTGGGAACCGATCACGAAAAAGCCGGGAACAAGAGTCGTCAGATTTGGCCCCAACACGGCCTGTTTGATGGTTCTTGTCAAGAACCCGCTGGAGAGCGGTGAGGGATACGAATGGTTGCTTTTGGCCCGCAGGAAATATCAGTTCGCGGCAGGCCAGCAACACTTCACCGAATTTTCCCGAGGGTTCACGCCCGGCAAAATGGACTCTGACCAGGGATGGCATCTGTTCGACAGGGACTTCCCCGGTTTCAGGGTTAACGGTCAAGGAGCTGATTTCGTGGAGAACGTTTTCCACACGCAACTTGGCCGTGGGGTGTTTGAAAATACTGGCGAGTACAACAACAAGGCCAGCAAACACCTGATCGTTGTCACTTTGAAAAGGCACCTATCGAAAGATGAGCTGAAGGCAGTTTTGGTAGCCGGTCGCTTGGAAGCGGAGTATCGGGATAACCCCGACTATCCGGATCTGAGCGAGCTTGATGGCCGCGATTTGGTTTCCGAACCAATGGTCTTCGAGCTGACCGAAGCAGCCAAGCTCTTGAATGCTCATCTTGAGGGTGATAAGGAAGCTTGTGAAACGCAGTTTGGTGAGGTGTACTCCCTGTCATGCTGGGAGCACTTTCTCACCCTCTACGGACACCAGTTTCCCGATATTACACCCAAAGAGTGCACCTTACCGGTCTAGCACAAATTGCCGCTAGGTCGAGGTCCTTCCAAGGACCGAAGGATCGGTTAACGACCGGCCTATCCTACTCTACGTTGTCTCAAGGGAGGTTCAGCCTTCCGGAGCCAACTCTGTCCAAAAGACAGGAGTTGGGATATGGCTCAAGGGCAAGTCCATCCGCAGAGAGTTGTTCCGTTCGAGATGGTCGTCGTGCCTGAGGGGAAGAAGCCCGGCTGGACCCCGATGTTCGATGAAGGCGGGAATCCGATCGGCTTAATGAACCCCACTTTTGGGCTCATCCGCCACAGTGCGATCGTCAATGCTGAAGGGGGGTACTTGTACGACTCGCTCCTTCACGAGGATGGCCCACTTGATCAGGCGACCATGCAGGCGACGCCGAACGCCGTTATTGTCCCGATTGAAGAACGGGCCGACGGCTACTACGTCCACTGCCACCGCGAGTTCCGGCCGGTCATCCGTGACCATGTCACGGGCGTCTGGGGCGTCGAGGTTCTCTCGATCGCGGGCGGCTTCACCAAGAAGGGCGCCAAGACTTCCGAGACGGCTCTTGCCGAGCTGTTCGAAGAGGAAGGCATCAAGGTCGAAGAGGCGTCCATGAAGCGCATCGGCTATGCCAGCCCGAACCGCGCTTTCGTCGCCACCTGCGTCGAAATCTGGATTGCCAGGTTCAAGGTCGCAGGCGTGGCCACGCCGGACAAGGAAGAGTCCATCCACGGCAACGAAGTCGTCAGGATTGACCTCTTTCCGTTCGGCCAGGACATGATCGTCAACAATGCGGTCGCGACGGCTGCGAAGCACCTCGGCTGCATCGTGGCGAAGCCCAAGGAGGGCCTTCTGGAGGACTAACTCCGCCAAACGTGCCCATGTGCGGGGAGAGTTTGAGAGCTCAGCTTTCACTCTCCCCGCACGATGTTTTAATTTAGAAATATTAATAAATACGTCGGAATATTTATCTGTGTATCTAAACTTCTCCGCCAATTCAATAATTGAAAAGTTCGGAATAAATAATCAAAGGTCATTTGATTTTTCTTGACAAAAGGATTTCGGAAGTCTAAAATTTCTTCCGTATAGAATAAGTTTGTCCCTCCACAAGATCTAACTGCGGAGGGGTATTTTTTTAGGGAAAATCATGCGCAAACAGGTTCAACTTACCAAAGAAGGATTTAAATCCCTGCAGAAGGAACTCGATGAACTGGTCAATGAAAAAAGACCAAAATTAGTCGAGCGGCTTGCTAATGCCAGATCTCAAGGGGATTTAACCGAAAATAGCGACTACTCAAACGCAAAGGAAGAACTTGAGTTTTTAGACGGAAGGATTGATGAGCTTGAAGCTGTTCTAAAAAACGCCGAAGTCGTCAAGAATGGCGCATCCAAAAACGGCGGAGTCTCGGTCGGTACAAAAATCACGGTTAGAGTAAACGGCGAAAAGCACGTTTATCAGATGGTTGGAGAATGGGAAGCAGATCCAGTTAATAGAAAGATTTCTCCTGAGTCACCCCTGGGCCAGGCTTTGGTAGGCAAAAAAGTGGGAGAGAAAGCCGAAGTAAAAGCCCCCGCAGGTAAGGTCACCTACGAAATCCTCGCAATCGAGTAATTGCTTTGTTACAATTAGCCTGAAAGATATGCATTGGGCGGATAAAATCGCCGAGGAAATAATCGCCTCCAAGGAATACAAACCCTATTGGGTGGATGATATGAAGACCCCATCTGGGTTTGCCCATGTGGGCTCGCTTCGTGGCCCCCTTATCCATAGCGTAATCTTCAGGGCCCTTAAGGATGCCACAAAAGAAAAAGTTACCTACACCTTTGTTTTCAACGATTTCGATCACGCCGATGAACTTCCTCCGGAATTTAAAGAAGAACTTAAAGAATATATGGGTTTTCCTTTGAGAAAAATCCCTTCTCCGAAGCAAGGATTTAATTCATTGGGAGAGCTTCTGGCCGATGACTTGAAAAAAACAATGCAGTCGTTGGGGGTGGAAGCGGAATTTCTTTCCTCCTGGGATATGTACCATCAGGGAAAGTTCGATGGAGTAATCAAGGAAGCCCTGGATGCTGCAGAAAAGATTCAAGATATCTACGAAAGGGTTTCGGGAAGTAAAAAAAGGCAGCAGGGCTGGCTCCCCTTTTCGCCTATTTGCGAGAATTGTGGAAAAGTAGGAACAACCAAGACTTTTGCCTGGGACGGAAAGGAAGTTTCATATAAATGTGAGCCTGATATGGTTTCTTGGGCCAAAGGTTGCGGCCATGAAGGAAAAATAAGTCCCTTCGGAGGAACTGGTAAACTTCCTTGGAAGGTAGATTGGGCTGCCCACTGGAAAGTTATTGGTGTAACCATCGAAGGAGCCGGGAAAGACCACGCCTCGGCAGGGGGCTCCTACGATATTGCCATGGAGCTTTGCGACAAGGTCTTTAAGTTCCCGAAACCCTATAAACTCCCTTATGAATTTTTCCTGATAGGGGGAAGGAAGATGTCTTCCTCAAAAGGGCTGGGGGTTAAGGCCCACGATATTACCAAGATGCTCCCCCCCGAGATTGCCAGATTTGTATTTACCCGTACCAACTACAAGGAGCAGATTGATTTTGACCCGGTAGAAACAATGGCCATTCCCGACCTTTTTGATGAATACGACAGGTGCAGGACTGCGTACGTTGATGGTTCGGATGAAACTTTGGCCAGGATTTTTGAGCTTTCCCAGATTAGGGATGCTGGGGCCAAGAAAGATGTGTTTCTACCCAGGTTTAGGGACGTTGCCAATTATATGCAGCTTCCGGACGTTGACCTGACCAAAAAATTCGAAGAGGTCAAAGGAGGGAAGCTCACCCCTGAGGAGACAGAAATATTATCTGAGAGGGAAAAATACGCAAAGGTTTGGATAGAGGAATATGCACCGGATGAATACCGGATTAAAATGTCCGAAGGGCTCCCCAAAGAAGCTTCTAAACTAGACAAGGAACAGAAAGAATTTCTAAGCAAGGTCGTTGGACTTCTTGAAAGCGGCAAAGATGCAGAAACACTTCAGCAGGACCTCTACAAGGTCGCAAAGGAGGGCGGGGACGTTAAAAAGGCATTCTCCGCCATATATCTGGCAACCATAGGGGCAGACCACGGACCCAAAGCAGCCTGGTTTCTCCTTTCATATCCGAAAGAAAAGGTAATAGAAAGACTGAAGGAGGCATCAAAATGATTACCAGAGAACAAGCGCTGGCACTTCTACATACCAACATGGAATCCCAGAATTTAAGGCGGCACTGCTATGCGGTTGAGGCCACCATGAGGGCTCTGGCCAGATATTTTAAGGAAGACGAAGAAAAATGGGGGATAGTAGGGCTTCTCCATGACGGGGACTACGAAAAAACCAAAGAAACCCCGGAAAAACACACCCTTTTAATGGTTGACTGGCTAAAAGAGGCGGGCGAGACCGACCCTGAAATAATCTCGGCCATACTTTCCCATAACTATGCCCATCTGGTTGATACCAAGGTTGGGGACGGAGTTGCCGAGGCTCCCAAAAATAAATTGGAATGGTCCCTATACTGTTCGGATGAGCTTACCGGACTTATCGTTGCGGTTTCCCTGGTTCGGCCGGACAAAAGAATTTCTTCGGTGACGGTTAATACCGTATTAAAAAAGTGGAATCAAAGATCCTTCGCCGCAGGGGTCAAAAGGGAACAGATTGCCGAGTGCGAGAACCGCTTGGGAGTCCCCCTCAATGAATTTATCGGGATTGCCCTGGAGGCCATGCAGGGAATTTCTGAGGATTTAGGGCTATGATGATTGAGAGGTTGGTCATCGGTTCGACAAACCCCGGAAAAATCAAGGAATGGAAGCTTCTACTTAAAGGATTTCCTTTGGTAAGTATTGCGGAGGTGGGGAAATTCCCTGAACCCCAAGAAGATGGCCAGACCTTCTTAGAAATTGCCAAAAGAAAAGCCAAACACTATGCGCGCTTGAGCAAAGACTTTGTTCTCGCTGAAGACGGAGGTTTTGAAATAGATTTTCTTGACGGAGCCCCCGGAGTCAAAAGTAGAAGAGTTTTACCAGGAGACAAAGAAGGTACGGACCAGGAACTTATAGATTTCGTTATGGATAAACTTAAAGGCGTTCCCGAATCCAAACGAGGAGCAAAACTAATTACCAGTGTAGTCTTGGCCGACCCTAAAGGCAGGATTATTTACGAGGATATGGGAGAAATACGGGGGGAAGTTCCGCTAAAGGCCTCGCCCAACTTGGAACCGGGCTATCCCTACCGTTCCGTGTTTTTTATTCCTGGAGCAAATAAATACTATGTGGATTTAACTGAAGGAGAACACAGAAAATTTAATCACCGCTCTCCCGTTGCAAGAAGATTGGCTAAATTTTTGTTAGAATACAAGTAATGTTGGACATTCAATTCATCCGCGAAAATACCCAAAAAGTTAAAAAAGGAATTTCTGCAAAACAACTTGATCCTTCTTTGGTAGATAAGCTTCTGGAGCTTGATGAAGAAAGAAAAAAACTGATTGTTGAGGTTGAGGCTCTCAGGCAAGAAAGAAATAAGATTGCCAAGGAAGGAAAGGCCTCGGACGAGGGGAAAAAGATAAAAGAAGAGCTTAAAGGCAAAGAGCCCGAGCTTGCCAAGGCTGAAGAAGAATACCAAAAAATCTTAAACCAGATTCCGAATCTTCCGGCGGAGGATGTCAAAGAAGGCAAAGACGAAAGCGAAAACGAAGTAGTAAGAAGTTGGGGAGAACCCAGTAAATTTGATTTCGAAGCCAAAGACCATTTGGCATTGGGAGAGGCTTTAGACATTATCGATGTTGAACGTGCAGCCAAGGTTTCCGGCGCCCGCTTCGGGTACTTAAAAGGCGATGCGGTACTTCTTGAATTTGCCCTGGTCCAGCTTGCTCTTGAGACCCTAATGAAAGAGGGATTTGTTCCGGTTATTCCCCCCGTTCTTATCAAAAAGGAGTCGATGTGGGGCATGGGCTACCTGGAAAACGGCGGAGAAGAAAATATGTATGTTTTGGACAAAGACGGACTTATCTTGGTTGGAACGAGCGAGCAGTCGCTTGGACCCATGCACACCAATGAGGTCCTTGAGGCAGGGAAACTTCCTCTTAGGTATGTAGGTTTTTCCCCTTGCTTCAGAAGGGAGACCGGAACCTCAGGAAAAGATATAAAAGGAATCTTAAGGGTCCATCAATTCGATAAAGTCGAGATGTTTTCATTCGTCAAACCCGAGGAGTCAGACAAAGAACATGATTATTTTTTAAGCCTTGAGGAAAAGCTTTTGCAGGCCCTGGAGATTCCGTATCAGGTGGTTAAGATGTGCTCGGGTGATTTGGGTGGTCCTGCCACCAGAAAATACGATTTGGAAGCCTGGATGCCGGGGCAGGGAACATATAGAGAGGTAACCTCAGCATCTACAACCACAGATTTTCAGGCCAGAAGGTTAAATATTAAATATCGCGAGGGAGGAAAAACCGAATATGTACACACACTTAACGGAACAGCATTTG
>Ga0209324_10001483_pt1 | contig 16213 bp, 16 predicted proteins | sample Rifsed19ft3_FD_184015 | JGI IMG/M metagenome (GOLD analysis project Ga0209324, IMG submission 184015) | Soil microbial communities from Rifle, Colorado, USA - sediment 19ft 3 (version 2) | ecosystem: Environmental > Terrestrial > Deep subsurface > Rock core/Sediment | place: Rifle, Colorado...
GAGGTTAGAAGAGTGCTGAAAGAGGTATGTGAGATACGAACCCAGTCCATCCTCGAATCAGAGGCTGTTGAGCACAACATAAAGCTGATAGGGGACTGGTATTCCGCCAGGCTGTATGCCCTCATATCAAAGAAGTTTCACCTTGATAGCTGGAAGGCGGATATTAAAGAAAAGCTCGATACTCTGGAGGATGTGTATACAATGGCTTCGGAGAACTTCAGTATGTCTTTCGGTGCTACCCTGGAATTCGTCATGCTCGCAGGGTGGTTTCTGTTATTGCTATTGTATGTGGCAGAGTTTTTCTTATTGCAGGGATGAGGATTTCTATTATGGAGGAATTTATGGGACCATTGAAAGGAAAGGTTGCGTTAGTTACCGGCGGCGGCAGCGGAATTGGTTTTGCGATAACTAAGGCGTTGCTGGAGGAAGGGATGCGTGTGGCCATATGCGGCAGGGATGAGGGAAAACTCAGGAAGGCTGAGACTGAACTTGAAAAGCATGGTGGAAATCTCCTCGTCATGCCTGCGGATGTTTCAAAAAAGCCTGAGGTAGATCAGTGGGTAAAGGCCGCACTCAGGGAGTTTGGCCGTATAGATGTCCTTGTCAATAACGCCGGTGTGGCACGCTGGTCTGATGTGGAAAATATAACTGATGAACACTTAGACTACCAGCTCAATGTGAACCTGCGGGGTCCCCTTTATTGCTCTCAGGTTGTACTCCCGTATATGAAGGGACAGCAGAGTGGTTACATTATCAATATCTCCTCTATATGCGGCAAATCCGGTTTTGCCGGCACAGCCGCCTATAGCGCAAGCAAGTTTGGCCTCATGGCATTGTCAGATAGTCTGAGGGAAGAAGGGGCGTCTTCAAATATCAAGGTCACGGCGATCTGTCCGGGATTTGTGGCAACTCCGATGGTGACCGATGCACCTGTGCCGCTGGAGGAGATGATCAAACCTGAGGATATTGCAAAGACCGTCCTATTTCTGCTGAACCTGTCTGAATATGCGGCGGTGAAGGAAATTGTGATTACGAGGAAAGGGGAAGGGTAACCTCTTGTATCCGGCTGTCAGAAAACCGCCATCCTTTTATCAAAAATTCTTCGACCCCGATAGAAGCGGGTTGCGGCTTTGACACCAGAAAACCCTGCATATTGTCACACTGTAAATTGCGGAGCAGCCTGTACTGCTCTATTGTTTCAACACCCTCGGCGATTACTTCCAGCTTCATGATATGAGCCACCTGAATTATAGATGTAGCAATCGCTGCATCATCCGGATTTTCAATGATATCCCGGACAAAGGGCATGCCTATCTTCAACATATCAATAGGCATCCGCTTGAGATATTCAAAAGAAGAATAACCTGTGCCAAAATCGTCAATGGCTATTGTTATGCCAAGAGACTTTAATTCACACAGGACCTCTATGTTGGACTCTATATCCCCCATTACCGTGCTTTCGGTTACCTCAAGTTCCAGATATTCCGGGTCTAACCCGCTCTCTTTTAATATCCTTTTTACCATACCCGGAAAATCTTTTTGCACAAGCTGGCGTAAAGACAGGTTTACCGCCATTTTGACAGGCTTAAGGCCTTTGCCCTGCCAGGCCTTATTCTGTGCACAAGCTGTCTGTAATACCCACTCGCCGATAGGCACTATCAGCCCTGTATCCTCAGCCAAAGGGATGAAAGTACCGGGATAAATAAGCCCTCTTTCCGGGTTCTGCCAACGAACAAGGGCCTCAAGGCCGATAATCTCACCTGTGAAAATATTAACCTCCGGTTGGTAGTGTAGTATCAATTCTTTGTTATCAATCGCCGTATGAAGCAAGCTTTTGATCTTTATGATCTCAATTGCTCTCTCGTTCATAGCAGGCTCATAAAGATGATAAGTGTTTTTACCTTCTTCCTTTGCCCTGTACATTGCAATATCTGCATTCTTAAGAAGTGTGCTGACATCCTCTCCGTCATCCGGATATATACTGATACCGATACTTGTTGTGACAAAACAGACTTGCCCGTTCAAAACGAATGGTTCTTTAAATTCTGAAAATATATGTTCTACTACCTTATGAATATTATCAATCCGCTTAAGATCTTCTATAAGAATTATAAACTCGTCGCCGCCATGCCGTGCCAGTGTATCACAGGAACGCGTATGTCTTTTCAATCTTTCAGTCGCCTCTTTGAGCAGATTGTCACCTTCAGCATGTCCTAACGAGTCGTTAATATTTTTAAAGTTATCGAGGTCAAGGAACAGAATTGCTGCAAGGATTTTGGACCTTTTTCCACGGGCCAGTAAATGGTTAAGGCGGTCTGTGAGAAGGGCTCTGTTCGGAAGTCCGGTAAGCGGGTCATGATATGCCATTTCCAGGATTGTTTCTTCCGACTTCTTTCGCTCGGTGATGTCTTCCTTTAGTGCGATGAAATGAGTGATATCTCCTTCTTTATTAGTGAGTGGTGAAATAGATGCATTTTCCCAGTAAAATTCACCATTCTTTTTCTTGTTATAGAATTCTCCTCTCCACTTTTTGCCGGATGAGATCGTATCCCATAATTGTTTATAGAATTCAGGTTTATGTTTGCCGGATTTTAAGATTTTAGGATTCTGCCCGGCAGCCTCTTCATTTGTGTATCCCGTCATCCTGGTAAACATGGGGTTGACATATTCAATATTGCCTTTGATGTCTGTAATCACAACCGTGATCGGGCTTTGTTCGACAGCAAGGCTTAATTTATTAAGTTGTTGTTCATTTTTGCTGATGTCTGAGACCATACGATTAAATCCGTCTGTCAGTGATTGTAGTTCCTTGATAGACGATACTACCCGGCTTTGGGAAAAATCCCTATTGCCAGGGCGTTTAAAATCAGACGATAACAATTCTACAGGATTGATAATGCGCTTAACTAATGCCAGCCCTAAAAAAGTGAATATCGAAATAACGCCGATAGTAATTGCAGTGATTTTGAACAGGACATAGTAAATGTCTTTCGTGATCTGTTGTTGTGGAACTTCGGATATTACGCCCCAATTCACTATAGGTATTGAGGAAACTGTTCCAAATACAGTTTTTCCGCTCACTCCTGGATATGTCCTTTCCACTTTCCAGCCACTGCCTGCAAGCTGGGCCCGGATGATATCAAGATGTGTCGCCAGATGCCCCACATCATACTTCATGTCTGCATGGGGAGTCAGTATGCTTCCACGCCGATCCACAAGGTAGGTTATTACTCCCGGCCGAAGCAGGCGCTGCTCAAGAGTCTGCCATAATACTGTCGCATCTACTTTTGCCATCAATACGCCTGTCGGCTGATCGGGTGGACCAATCGGTACTGCAATATCAAATAACTGTAAACCTGCGTAGTGTGTTGTGGGGCCGATGTATGTTCTCCCGTGCATGGGAATGACAAAGGTTGCTGACAGCTTGTCAGGAACAAGCTCGTTGGATAGAATCCATTGATAATTTTCAATGAAACGATCCGGGCCGTAACGATCAAAGCTGGAAATAATCCTGCCGGCAGTATCGAGGATAAGCAATGTATTGATTGATTCTGCACGTCTCATGATAGACCTCAACAGGTCATTCAATAAATGCTTATCCTTATTCCTTCTTAAAGTGTAAGCTATGGGATCACTCTCGTGGTTCAATATGGTGATAAGTCGTGATACCTCGTTTTCTACATGGATTGCAGCGACCTCATTGAAACGTGTTTCCTTCAGAAGCGCACTCTCAAGAAAAGCAGCATGCAGTTTGATAACGACCAGCACTAATATAATAAGTGCGGGCACCAGACCCACAAGTCCAATTAGTCCATACCAGGAATGTTTCAGGGATAATTTAATCATTATACTCATTTAACGGTGGACAAGGCCTTCTCTACAAAACTGGTATTGACAAAAGAAGCCAGGTCCTCCGGCGTTTCTTTCCAGAGCCCCATAGCAACTAACTCCTGTGACATGGCACGGAGTTCATCTGTCGCCGGCACCATGTCTGAGTAATCTATCCAATCAGGTGGTGTAGTCAGTACCTTTTCAAAAACTGAGGCAGTGGATCCGGTATAGTCTTCCCCCATTACTGCTGCATCATGAGGGTTTGCCTCTATATACCGCCCGCTTCGCACGAGGGCGTTGATGAGTTCCTGAAGCTGTTCAGGTTGTTCTTTGATGAACCGGTCTGTGGCGATGAATACATGATCCATGTGGTCTTTCCAGATCTCAGGGGAGATTGCCGCCATCCAGCCCACACCGAGCTCGACTGACTTGTTACCTTCCGGTTCACCAATCATAAAGCCGTCAATTTCACCACGACGCAGGGAGTTAATCATGTCCCGGGGAGGCATGCCTATTATGGTGACTTTATCAGGGGATATGTCGTGTTGTCTTAATATCTTGTGTAACAGGACGTTTTGCTGGGAATAGATATGAGGTACAGCAATGATAGTTTTCATGTCTTTAAGTGCATCTATGGTCTTTATCTTTTTGGAGAGTATAAAGCCGTTACCGTTTCTGTCGGCCTTGAGTACGATCTTGACAGGAAAACCATCACGGATCATTTTCATAGCCAGGGGTGAAAGGATAAAAGTACCTGATAGCCTGCCGGCACTAAGATCTTTCATCACTTCGTTCCAGTCATGGTTTTGAACAGTCTTGAGTCGAAAAGTAGTAAGATCGTCCTGGTACTTTTTCTCAACAACGGCTAAAGGGAGATGTCCGCCGCAAATTAGACGGCCTACTGTTACTTCAGGTTTATCTTTTACTTCAGCATTACCCTGTGGAATTTTGTCGCAGGCAGTGACGAAGGAAAATATATAAAACAACAGAAATAATTTCCATATACTGATTATCTTGTCAGGGTGAGACATTAATCCAACTCCTCTTGATTAACCTGCTTACCCTTTAAAATATCGGTATTTTGAAATTATATATGAGATTACCGGGATGTCCCCGAACCTCCTGAAAGTCTTCGGTTTTCTGTTTGATGAATTACACAAAACGAGTATTGTGATTAATAAGAAAAGGGAATACGTTAGGGGATGTGAAGAGATGCAACTGTATCCATAACCGTCCTGCCGTCGGATTCCCAGCCGCCTATCAGATAGATATAATCATCCACTGATTCAACTCCCATTGCTGCACGCGGTTTATCTATATCCGGCGGCCTCTTCCACTCCTTTACATCCTGATCATAATATGCAGCTCTTGTATGTATTCCATCAGTGCTGTAACCACCGAAGATATGCAATCTTCCCTTGTAGATACAGATGCCGTGAGCAGCCGCATGCCATGGAAGTGAAAATCCATTTTCTTTAGTCCACGTATTACTAACCGGGTCGTATATGTCTATCATATCGTATTCAGTCAGGCTTTTTCCTGTAAATGCCACTCCACCGGTTGCCAGTATCTTACTGCCTGACACAGCCCCCTTGAGCGCAAACCTCGGAACAGGCAGAGGCGCAATCTCAGCCCAGCGCCCTTCAACGACATTTAATCTCTCACAGAATGCAAAACCTGGATCCTTCGAAGGTCCTCCTTCAGTTGCATCCGGATGATGGCCTCCCATTATGTAGATATCATTTCCTGATACGGCAACACCTGGATAGTCATGCGGCATAATCATGTCAGGCCCAGTCTCCCACCTGTCTTCTGCAGGGCTGTATATCTCAACTGTCGTAAGGAATTTGAATTTGCCGTCAGGCTTTTTATATCCGCCTCCGATAACATAAACCTTCTCTCCAACCAGAGCCGCTACAGCGCCGGAGCGGTGCGTCGGCATTGTCCTCCCCCAGGACCATGTATCGCTTTGTGGGTCATATATCTCTATAGTGTCAAGACTGAGGAAATTAGGCCCTCCTCCGCCAAAGACATATATCTTCCCATTATACGATACAGTTGCCGGATGCGAGCGTGCTGTCTGTAAGGATTTCTTTATGTTCCACATAGTCCGCTATTTTACTTAAATGTACGGCAAATGGTCAACAGTTATTCTTGCATATGTCATTATCATAAATAATTGACACCAGGAATGAGAACTGCTATATATATTTCGTAATTTCGAATATACATAATTTATTAAAGAAGGAGCCCAGCATGGATAACCGGATAACGATCATTATAAATGACCCGCCTTACGGTACTGAAAGACCATACAATGCACTCAGGCTTGCAAACAGCCTTATCAAAAGAGAGGGCGTCAGTGTAGCAGTCTTTCTTATGGGGGACAGTGTAACATGTGCAAAGGCAGGACAGAAGACGCCGGACGGTTATTACAATATTGAACGGATGCTTAAGCCTGTTGTCAGGCGCGGCAAGGTCTTACTGTGCGGGACATGCATGGACGCAAGAGGGATGACGGAAGGTGACATGGCCGAAGGTTGCAGCAGGAGTACACTGGATGAGCTTACAGAGCTTACTATAAGTTCGGATAAGGTATTAGTATTTTAGGGGCGTCCCTATTTATCCAGAAATATTTTAAGGCTCTTAAAGGCCGTTGGATGCCGGAGTTTCCTCAGCGCCTTAGCCTCAATCTGACGGACCCTCTCACGACTGATATTTAACTGCCTGGCAATCTCTTCCATGGAATGGCGTTTCGATTCACCTATGCCAAACTTCATTCGAATCACCTTCTCCTCTTTGGGGGGAAGAGCTGAAAGTATCTCATTCAACTCATTCATAAGCTCATCGCTTACAATATCATCAGCCGGCGATGCCTGTTCCTTATCCTCAACAAAATCAGACAGAGAACCTTCCCCATCCTCGCCTGCAGGCGCTTCAAGAGAGACCTCTTTGTGCATCATCATATTCATATAATCCTTAATCTTGTCAACTGGCAGGCCCATCTTTTCCGATAGTTCCTCGGGCGCAGGCTCCCTGCCATTCTCCAGAATAAAACTGACTGATGTACGGATCATCTTGTTGATCTTAGACAATATATGTGCCGGAATATTTAATGATGTACCCGACAGTAAAGCTGATTTCATAATATATTGCCTGATCCACCAGGTGGCATAAGTGGAAAATCTGTAACCCTTTCTGTAATCAAACTTTTCTACTGCCCGCATCAGTCCTATATTACCTTCCTGTATAAGGTCCATAAGCTGTGTATCATTCCTCGAATATTTCCTTGCAATATCTGCTGAAAGCCTGAGATTTGCCCTGATGAACCTGTCTTTTGCCTCTTGCTGCCTGTTCTCAATTTCATCAATTGAAGTCAATATCTCCCGGTAATCGCTTTTACCTCCCTGATTATCTACTCTCATTTTCTCAACTGTCTTTTCAATTATCCCGGTAAACCTGTCTGCATCAAGGATGCGGGATATAAGCAAGTCATTGTCCCTGCCGCTATTGCAGAGTTCAATAATTTCATCTGTAATATTTAATATATCTTTGCCGGCATCTATATCTTCCTCTTCCGGCAGAATACCTGAATCATCATGCGTTGCATCTTCTTTGCCCTCTTCTGCCTCCATCAGGAGACCTTTCAACTCATTAATCTCCTCTGTAAGCGCCCCTGTATCTAATAATTTACGAACGATGGCCGCACGGCAATCCTCAAGACATCTGGCAAGCTCAATCTCCTCATCCTTTGTCAGGAGAGGGACAGAGCGAATTTCATTTAAATATGTCTTTACAGAATCAGATGATTTCATGTTACCGGTTTATTATTATACCAGACTAATGATATTATAATGATGTTATAAGGTTGTAATAGAAATTACAATAAGTTATAGTGAAATGTACACAAGAAAGGGGGTATTTAAGATGAGCAGAAAACCTGTACCATGGCGGGGGCCGTCTGAACTGGCACATATGGCAAAAGATATGGAGCGTTTAATGGAAGAATCCATTGGACACGGATGGGGACAGCGCGGCCTGCCGTTCCTGCGCCGCTGGCAGGCATTAAAGAGAGCTGAGGAATGGGCGGCATCTCCTAAGGTTGATGTCTACGAAGAGGGCAATGACGTCGTAGTTAAGACCGAAGTCCCCGGTATGGAAAAAGATGAGATTGAAATATCCCTGGATGGAAACACCCTCATCCTTAAAGGTGAGAAGAAAAAGGAAGAGAAGATCGAGGACAAAGACTATTCTTACTGTGAGCGCTACTTCGGGGCTTTTACAAGGACAATAGAACTTCCTACTGACGTGCAGGCAGATAAAGTCACTGCAGCCCTTAAGAACGGGGTACTGAATATAAGATTACCCAAGCTGGAGACGGCAAAGAAGAAAGAAGTCAAGATCAAGGTTGGCTAATGATGCCCCCTCCCCTTAATCCCCTCCCGCAAGGGGAGGGGAAATCAAGCGTATAGCAATGTCTCCCCCTCCCTTGACGGGAGGGGGCAGGGGAGGGTGAACCAGGATACTCAGATGAAGCAATCTCCACTCTACGAAATTCACAAGTCTATCGGTGCCAAGTTCACTGAGATTCATGGCTGGGAAATACCGGCACATTACGGAGACCCTGTGGCAGAACACGTTGCAGTCAGGAGCAATGCCGGCATTATGGATATGTCGCACAGGGGAAAGATCCGCGTCTCAGGCAAAGACAGGACTAAGTTTCTACAGAATATCCTTTCGCAGGACATAAACAAGCTCACACCCGGAACCGGCGGACATGCCACCCTCTTAAACACAAAGGGGCACATGCTCGCCTACATGCGCATCTACAGTGATGAGGATTCATTCCTTATAGACACAGAACCAGGCGAGACTGACAAACTCATACAAATACTCAATCGCTATCTCTTCAGGGAAGATGTGAAGATAGAGGATACCACATTGAAATATGGCCTTTTGACAGTGCAAGGTCCCAATTCAAGGGAGATTATCTGCAGGATAAGCGGGACTGATATTAAGGAGATGGAAGAGTGCAGTCACGTTAACCTGACTATAAACAACATCAACTGCAGGATTGCCAGGACTACATATACGGGTGAAGAGGGTTATAGCATTTATGCCCCGTGGGATAGCATTCATGGTGTCTGGGAAACCATGGGGGGTAGTGAAATAACTCCCTTCGGCCACAATGCCTTTGAAACATTGCGAATCGAGGCAGGCATCCCACTCTACTCTATTGACATGGATGAGGACACAATCCCCATTGAGGCCAATCTCGATCATGCAATCAGCTACACAAAGGGCTGCTACGTTGGTCAGGAGACAATCGCCCGCATAAAATTCAAGGGGCATGTGAACCGGACACTGACAGGATTTTCCATTGAAGGAGACATCATCCCCGTAAAGAACGACAGGATTTACACTGTTACAGAAAATACGGAACATGATATAGGTGTAATTACAAGTGCGTGCTTTTCTCCAACCCTCAACAAATCAATAGCAATTGGTTATTTACGAATCGGATACAATGAACCAGGCACTGAAGTCTGTATAGATAGTAAATCTCATAAGATTTCTGCAGTTGTTGCCGTCATTCCTTTTTATAAAATAAGTAAGCCGCAAGGCGATTAACATCGTCCCATAAAAAAACAATTGACAAAGCTCCCATAAGATGTTAAAAATTTGGGTTATTTCAAGTGAGGAAAAGTAAAACATGGTGAAAGACGGCAATGATAACAAGTACCGTTATGTTCACCAGGTCGGGTTGTATACAGCCATACCTATAATACTTGTGGCAGGACCGGCAGTAGGCTTTTTTATAGGAGATTATATAGATAGAAAGTTAGGTACAACCCCGTGGTTTATGCTCTTCTTCGTTGTGATCGGATTTGTTGCCAGCATAAGACAGACCATAGAGTTTATTACCAAGGCCTCTAATAGAAAATAATATGGACAGAGACTTTTTAAAAAGATCAATAAGGGCATCTGTAATAGTTACAGCAATACTCGCCCCCTTTACGTTCCTCTATTTTGGCATCCCGACAGGATGGGGGTTTGTGGCCGGTGCGGTATGGAACATCATTAATGTATACCTGCTATCACAGGTAATCATAAATCTGATTACACCACATCAGTCAAACAAGAAGCTCGGTGCAGTGGCAGGCATATTAAAATTTCCGGTACTGTATGGGATCGGCTTCGTAATCTTAAGCTATACTAACCCGTCAGTATATGGTATCATGGCGGGGTTTTCATTAATACTTGCAATCTTTTTATTAAAGGCAATAGGGATCTGTTACCTGAACACCTCTTATCAGGGGAAGAAGAGTTATGGAAGCAGCTAATGGCGCACACGGCGGCGGAGCGCCGGAAGTAGCCAATATAATCACATTACTTAACAGTTATTTTCATGAGTCATCTATCATCTCTTTTCTGCATCACTGGGAGAATCCATTCTTCTCAGGGCTGATTATTATAGGACTTGTTATTGTTGCAAGATTGGCGACGAAACAAAGGGCTATGGTGCCCGGCAAACTGCAGAATTTTGTGGAGTTCGCACTTGAGAGCCTTGATAATCTTTCTAAGGGAGTCATCGGTCATCACGGAAGGCATTATGCACCATTCATAGGCACACTTTTTATCTATATACTGGTCATGAATCTGAGCGGACTTGTCCCGTTTTTCAAGTCTCCGTCTTCAAGCCTGAACACTACCATAGGTCTTGCTGTTATAGTATTCATATATGTACAGTATACAGGTTTGAGAAGGCTCGGGATTGGCGGGTATATCTTTCATCTCCTTGGACAACCACGGGATGTTATGGGATGGGTCTTCGTGCCGCTGATGCTTCCCCTGCATGTAATCGAGGAATTCATTAAGCCGATGAGCCTCTCTCTCCGTCTTTTTGGCAACGTTTTCGGGGAAGATGTGTTGATCGGCGCATTTGTTACAATGGGTATTATGGCATTGAGCTTTATGGGAAGCCCGATTGGAATACCGCTTCAGATTCCATTTATGCTCCTTGCAATAATAACAGGGACTATTCAGGCGTTGGTGTTTACACTTTTGAGTACTGTTTATTTGTCTTTGATGTTGCCGCATGAGGAGCATTGAGACGTAAGACATTTTAACTTAAGAAAGGAGGAGGGATACAATGGATTTTCAAACAACTTTAGGATTGGCGCTTCCAATTGGAGTGGGATTGGCGGCTATTGGTTCAGGGCTTGGTCTCGGCAGGGCTGTAGGTTCTGCCATGGAGGCTATGGGAAGACAGCCTGAGGCAGCCGGTAAGATCCAGACTGCAATGGTTATCGGTGCTGCATTTATTGAGGCATTGACCATCTATGCACTTCTGACAGTCTTTATTTTCCAGGGCAAGATCGGCGGATAAAGAAGGTTATAAAGGGGAGATACTTTGAATCTTGAAATACAACAGATACTGACTCAGGCGATTGGTTTTCTCGTACTCCTTTTTATCCTGAAGAAGATAGCCTGGAAGCCTTTACTCTCCCTCCTCGATGAAAGGAGGGAGAAGATATCATCTGAATTCCGGAACATTGAGCGTACCAAGTCTGAACTCTCAAGGCTGGAACAGGATTATAAGGCAAGACTCGCAGAGATTGAAGCGCAGGCAAGGCAGAAGATTCAGGAGGCAATTGCTGAAGGCCAGAGGATTGCGGTGGAGGTCCAGGAAAAGGCACGGGAAGAGGGAAAGAATATCCTTAACAAGGCAAAGGATAACATTGAGTTGGAGATAGCCAAGGCACGGGTAGAACTGCGGAATCAGGTTGCTTCTCTCGCAATCAGGGCTGCTGAGAAGGTGATTAAGGAAGAGCTCACGGAAGAACGTCATAAGCGCCTTGTAACAGAGTTCATTGATGAGGCGGGTCAGTTAAGGTGAAAGACAGGATAGTCGCTGAGAGGTATGCCAGCGCCCTTTTGAATGTTGCCAAAAAAAGGGGAAAAGCGGAACAGGTTTTTGATAACCTGGAAAATCTCAAGAAGATTATTTCAGAGAATGCCTCATTGCGGATATTTCTTGAAAGCCCTCACATTACTCAGGAAGACAAGATGTCTTTCATAAAGAAGGTCTTCGGCGGGTCTTTTGATGAAACAGCCATGAACTTTCTTTTGATACTTGTTAAGAAATACAGGCTGAAATTCCTCAGAGAGATCATAGAGGAATATGAGAGACTTTATGACATCGAACGGGCTGTACAGAAAACAGAGGTTATAACAGCATATCCATTAGACGATATTTCTGTCGCAAAGTTACGAACGGCAATAGAAGCTTCAATGAAGAAATCTGTCAAGATGTGTTTTCTTGTAGACCCTAAGATATTGGGCGGGGTTATTATTAAGACCCCTAATCTTATTATTGACGGAAGCATCCGGAGGAAGCTGAATGACCTCAGCTACTCTATTGCTGCGTTGAAGGTTTAGTTGAGTAAGACGTAAGCAGATAGCAGGAAAGTGATCCTGCTACGTGTTTACTGTTTACTGTGTAAAGGAGAAATAATATGGCATTGAGACCGGAAGAAGTAAGCTCAATAATACAGATGGAGTTAGAGAGATTCCAGACTGAGCTCCATATGGAGAGTGTCGGGACCGTGCTCCAGGTTGGTGACGGCATTGCAAGAATTTATGGACTTGAAGATGCAATGTCCGGGGAACTGCTCGAATTCCCGGGCAATGTAATGGGGATGATCTTTAACCTTGAAGAAGACAACGTCGGTGCAATCCTCTTCGGCGAAGACGCCATGATCAAGGAAGGCGATACCGTCAAAAGGACAGGGAATATTGCCCGGATACCTGTTGGAGATGCAATGATCGGAAGGGTCGTTGACGCACTCGGCAGGCCTATAGATGACAAGGGCCCTATTGTTACTGACAAGTTCCGCTCCATTGAAGGAAAGGCGCCTAACGTCGTTCAGAGACAGCCGGTGAAAGAGCCGGTACAGACAGGAATTAAGGCAATTGACGGCATGATTCCTATCGGCAGGGGACAGAGAGAGCTTATCATTGGAGACAGGCAGACAGGAAAGACCGCTGTCACGCTCGACACGATAATTAATCAGAAGGGAACAGGTGTAATCTGCATCTATGTTGCAGTAGGACAGAAGGCTTCAAACGTTGCCGCAGTAGTGGAAACACTTTCCAAACATGGCGCTATGGATTATACCATTGTTGTCTCTGCAACTGCAGATAATGCGGCATCCCTTCAGTACATAGCCCCGTATACAGGTTGTGCCATAGGTGAAGAGTTCATGTATACCGGCAGGCACGTCGTTGTAATGTATGACGACCTCTCAAAGCATGCCCAGGCATACCGTCAGTTATCCCTCCTCCTCAGACGCCCGCCGGGCAGAGAGGCATATCCTGGAGACGTATTCTACCTTCACTCAAGACTTCTTGAAAGGGCAGCTAAACTGAGAGATGACCTCGGCGGCGGCTCTTTAACAGCACTGCCTATTATCGAGACACAGGCAGGCGATGTTTCTGCATATATACCAACTAATGTTATTTCGATTACAGACGGCCAGATCTACCTTGAAGCAGACCTGTTCTATGCAGGTGTCAAGCCGGCCATTAACGTAGGCCTTTCGGTCTCCAGGGTCGGAGGAAATGCACAGACAAAGGCCATGAAAAAGGTTGCAGGAAGTCTTCGACTTGATCTGGCGCAATACAGGGCGCTTGCGGCATTTGCCCAGTTCAGCTCAGACCTTGATAAGGCAACACAGGACCAGTTGACCAGGGGTGAAAGAATGGTGGAGATACTGAAACAGGACCAGTACTCCCCTCTATCCCTCTCAAAGCAGGTCATGATTATCTATGTCGGGACCAAAGGTTTTCTCGATGACATACCGGCCCATGATGTCCGTGCATTTGAAAAGGAATTTCATTCATACATGGAAAAGGAATATCCTGATGTGGGACATGAATTAGAAAAGACAAAGGTCCTTTCAGATGAGATATGCAAGAAGATTAATTCTGCGGTGGAGAAATTAAAGGCACGGTGGAAAAAGTAATGCGGATGAATATATAAATAGACTGAAGGTAGATAGGCTGAAGACTGAAGGTAAGTTATGATTGCAATCTTCAACCTTCGGTCTTCAGCCTTCAGACTATACACCTAAATTATGCTTACGATACGACAAATAAGACGAAAGATAATAGCCGCCCAGAAAACCAAGCAGATTACCCGCACCATGCAGATGGTGGCCGCATCAAGGGTTAAGAAGGCTGAAGGACGGCTTCAGCAGGCAAAGCCATACGCAAACAAGCTTGAAGAGTTATTGATGAGACTGTCTTCAACAGGCCAGTTCAGTCATCCCTTCTTTGAAACAAGGGACGCAAAGAATGTCTGCCTTGTAGTCGTCACCGGCGACAGAGGCCTCTGCGGTTCATACAATGCTAATATAATCCTCAAGGCAGAGTCTTTTTTGAGGAGCCAGTATAAAAATGTTAAATTATTCCTCATAGGCAAAAAGGGGTTTGACTATTTCAGGAAGAGAAAATGGGAGATACTTGACAAGGTTACAGACATAAGCGGCAAACTGGACTACAAAAGGATTGAGGATATTACAAACCAGTTAATCGGTTATTACCTGTCCGGAACAGTTGACGAGGTACACCTGCTGTACACATCTTTCCGGTCTATCATGTCATATAAAGCAAATATAGATAAATTTCTGAAGATAGAAAGCCCTGCCAGTAAAGATGAAGATAAGGCAGTTCAATATATATTTGAACCTGACGTCAACGGGATATTCGAAAAGCTGCTGCCAAAATATGTAACTACCAAGATATACATATCCCTGGCACAGTCATTCACGTCAGAGAATGCATCAAGGATGATGGCTATGAAGCTTGCTACTGACAATGCAACCGAGATGATAGACAAGCTGACACTTATGCGTAATAAGGCACGGCAGGCCGCTATCACCAAAGAGATAACGGAGATAGTAACCAGTGCAGAAGCATTAAAATAAGCAATGAGTGAAAAGCAATGAGCAATGAGTTCAAAAGAAAACATCACTTCGAATTGTCGCTATAAACAGGAGGTTTGGTAACATGAATTACGGCACAATAGTACAGGTAATCGGGCCAACGGTGGATGTGCGGTTCCCGCAGGAGACACTTCCCCAGATCCTTAATGCGTTGAAGATCGAGGATAAGGAAAAGGGGATTAACCTCGTGGTTGAGGTCGCACAGCACGTTGGAAATGACATTGTGAGATGTATCGCTATGTCATCAACGGACGGGCTTATCAGGGGGATGAAGGTGCTTGACACAGGGGCGCCGATATCCGTGCCTGTTGATGAACAGACGCTCGGCAGGATATTCAATCTCCTCGGAGAAACGATTGATGAAAAAGGGCCTGTAGCCAATCCTGAAAAACGCTGGTCCATACACAGACCAAGCCCTGCATTTGAGGAACAGGTTCCGGTTAAATCAGTACTTGAAACAGGTATAAAGGTCATTGACCTCCTCGCCCCTTATGCCAAGGGTGGAAAGATTGGACTATTCGGCGGCGCAGGGGTCGGCAAAACAGTCATCATCATGGAACTGATCAGGAATATCGCCACAGAGCACGGCGGATACTCAGTCTTTGCCGGTGTGGGTGAGAGGACGAGGGAAGGAAACGACCTCTACCTTGAGATGAGTGAATCAGGAGTTCTCAGCAAGACATCTCTTGTATTCGGTCAGATGAACGAACCACCGGGAGCGAGATTAAGGATAGCGCTGGGCGCACTGACAATCGCAGAATACTTCAGGGATGAGATGAATCAGGACGTGCTCCTGTTCATTGATAACATATTCAGATTCGTTCAGGCCGGCTCCGAGGTGTCCGCGCTTCTCGGCAGGATGCCTTCAGCAGTAGGTTACCAGCCAAGTCTTGGTACAGAGATGGGTGAATTGCAGGAGAGGATTACATCAACAAAGAAGGGGTCTATCACATCCGTTCAGGCGATCTACGTCCCTGCAGACGATATTACAGACCCGGCGCCTGCCACGACGTTTACACATCTCGATGCAACAACAGTCTTGTCCAGACAGATCGCAGAACTCGGCATCTACCCTGCCGTGGACCCGCTCGACTCAACATCCCGTATCATGGACCCGAGGATTATCGGTGAAGATCACTATAACATTGCAAGATCAATACAGAAGATATTACAGAGATATAAAGATCTTCAGGATATTATTGCAATCCTCGGCATGGACGAACTCTCTGAAGAAGATAAGCTGACGGTTAACCGTGCAAGAAAGATGCAGAAATACCTCTCACAGCCATTCTTTGTTGCTGAGGCATTCACAGGAACGCCTGGTAAATATGTAAAACTGCAGGATACTATAAAAGGCTTTAAGATGATCATTG
>Ga0209324_10001488_pt1 | contig 16189 bp, 6 predicted proteins | sample Rifsed19ft3_FD_184015 | JGI IMG/M metagenome (GOLD analysis project Ga0209324, IMG submission 184015) | Soil microbial communities from Rifle, Colorado, USA - sediment 19ft 3 (version 2) | ecosystem: Environmental > Terrestrial > Deep subsurface > Rock core/Sediment | place: Rifle, Colorado...
ATGTGCCCGGTCAGATCGCGTGGCCCAGACGAGCCCGCAGCCGGGCCCGACGCTGACGTCCGAGGACATCGATCGCGTGGCGCCGGGACAACCCGTTGAGCAACTGCTCATGGACCGGTTCCCCGGTGTCGACGTCCGGCGAACGTCCGGCGGCGGCGTCTCGATTCACATCCGAGGTCCCGCGTCCTTCTACTCCAGCACCCAGCCGCTCTTCGTGATCGACGGCATCCCGATGCAGCAGGGACCCGCCGGTCTGGCCGGGATCAACCCACACGACATCGCATCCATCACGGTGCTGAAGAACCCCACCGACACGGCGATCTATGGTCTGCGCGGCGCCAACGGCGTCATCGTCATCACGACGAAGCGCCCGGGTCAGTAGCCCGCCAGATCCGGCCGGGGCGGCGCACCGGGGGAACCCCCGGGACTGCGACACGCCACTGCTGAAGGGGCGCTGACCGACCTATAATGGGCGCTGTGGGTCGGTCGCTTGCCATTCGCCGCGCCATCATCGCCGTCCCTTTCGCCGCCGCCGTCGGTCTCGCGGTCCGACTGGACCGAGGTCCGGTGCGACCGCGCGCGGCTGCGGCGCGTCCCGGGTTCGCGCTGCGCGACCAGACGGCAGCCGCGGGCATCCATTTCGTGCACCGGCGGCCGATCTTCGATCCCAAGATCGCCAACGTGGAGCCCCACGTCGCCGCGCTCGGCGCGGCGGTTTCCGTGGCCGACTACGATGGCGATGGATGGCCCGACCTGTATTTCACCAACAGTCGGTTTGGTGAGCCCAACGCCCTGTACTACAACCGCGGCGACGGCACGTTCGAGGACGTCGCCGCGCGCGCCGGGCTGGCGGATCTCAACCGCCCGGCGGAGGGCGTTTCCATGGGCAGCGTCTGGGGCGACTTCGACAACGACGGTCGCGAGGACCTGCTGGTCTATCGCTACGGGTATCTGGCGCTGTTCCGGAATCTCGACGGCCGCCGCTTCGAGGACGTCACCGGTGCGGCGGGCCTGCGACGCTGGGTCAACAGCAATGGCGCGATCTGGCTCGACTACGATCGTGACGGCCTGCTCGACCTGTACGTGACGGCATACTTCCGCGACGAGGTCAACCTGTGGAACCTCACGACCACGCGGATCATGCACGACAGCTTCGAGTTCGCCACCAACGGTGGTAAGAACCTGGTGTTCCACAACCTGGGCGGTGGCAAGTTCGAGGACGTTACCGACCGGCTTGGGCTGGGCAGCACGCGCTGGACGCTGGCCGCCGCGTCCGCAGACTTCAACGACGACGGGTGGCCGGACATCTATCTGGCGAACGACTACGGCCCGGAGGAGCTGTACCTCAACGACCAGGGGCGCCGATTCATCCTCACGACCGCCGGCCTCGAGAGCGAATCCAAGAGCGGCATGTCGGTGTCGCTCGGCGACGCCTACAATCGGGGGCGCCTGGACGTGTTCGTGACCAATATCTCGGAACGTGGCTATCTGTTTCAGAACAACAACCTGCGCCTGAACCTCATGCCGGACGCGGGCCGATTCCGCAACGTCGCCGACGCCACGGTGGCCGACGCGGGGTGGGCCTGGGGAGCGCAATTCGGGGACCTCAATAACGACGGCTCCAGCGACCTCTTCGTCGCCAACGGCTTCATTTCCGCCGATCCCCGCCGCAGCTACTGGTATGCCATGTCCAAGATTGCGGGAGCCCATGGGCGCCTCTTCGAAGACGCCGCGACGTGGCCTCCGTTCGGCAACGCCAGCCTGTCCGGATATGAGCAGTCGCGGATGTTCCTGAACCGAGGCTTGAGCGGCTGGGTCGACGTGGCTGGCGCGGTAGGTGTGAGCGACGCCTACGATGGGCGTGCGGTCGCACTCGCCGATCTGTGGAATCGGGGAGCCCTGGACGTCATCGTCGCCAACCAGAATCAACCGGCGGTGCTCTATGGGACCTACCCCGAAACCAGCAACCAGTGGATCGCCTTCGCGCTGGTGGCGACGCGCAGTAACCGCAGCGCCATCGGCACGGAGGTGGTGCTCGAGGCGGGGGGAGTCACCCAGCGCCGCGTGGTTGACGGCGGCATGGGGTTCGCGAGCCAGAACGACCGCCGCCCCCATTTTGGCCTCGGTCGTGCCGAGTGGGTGGATCGGGTTGTGATCCGCTGGCCCTCCGGCGTGCGGCAGGTGCTCTACCACCTCGCGGTGAACCAGTTTCACACCGTCACGGAGCCGCGGCGGTGACCTCCGCGCGCCCGGCGTGCGTGCCGCAGCCCGCCTTGCCGCGCTGGTGGGAGCGAGGCACGACGCTCGACCCGCGGTATCTCATCGCGTTTCTCATCACCCTGGTCCTGGTGGCGGCGCAGCTCCGCTACCATCTGATCGGCGGGTATGACCGGCTCGCCACGGCACTGCTCGCCTGCGTGACGACCGAAGCGCTCCTCTCGCTATTCACTCGCGGCCGGATCGTCAATCTCCAAAGCGCCTACATCAGCGGGTTGAGCCTGACCCTGCTCCTCAAACCGCAGGGCGGCGTGCTCTGGCCCTTTGTGCTCGGCGGCTTCCTGGCCATCGGGTCCAAGTATGTCCTGCAATACCGCAACCATCACCTGTGGAACCCCAGCAATTTCGCGATCACCGCGCTGCTGTTGGCGGCGCCCGATCGCGTGTCCGTGTTGAGTCACCAATTCGGCAACGACGTGGTGACCAACCTCGTGATCTGGAGCTTTGGGCTGGTGATCGCCGCCCGGGTACGGGTCCTGCACATCACGCTGGTGTACGTTGCGAGCTTCCTGCTCCTGAGCAGCTTGCGGGGGGCCCTGATGGGCCAGCCGTTGCTGCCGGAGCTGGCTCCCCTCACCGGACCCATGTATCAGCTGTTCGTCTTCTTCATGATCACCGATCCGCGCACCGTGGTGACGGGGCGGCGGTGGCAGATGGGGGTGGCGGCGATGATCGCGGCGGCGGAGACGCTCATCCGGTTCGCGGCCGACCAGGCCTGGCCCGTGCCTACCGCGTTCGGCGCGGCGCCGCCGCTGGTCGCTCTGGCCCTGGTGGGCCCGGTGGCGAAGTGGATCGACATTCGTCGAGAGCCGCGCACGCTCGAGCCCCGAGGCGGGCGATCACTCGTCACCGCCACGCTCGCCCTCTTCATCCCGCTGCTCTGGTACACCGGATGCGGCCGTGAGGCCACGGATCTCCCGCTCTTCAGGCTACTGCCACAGGAGCAAACCGGTGTCTCGTTCGCGAATACTGTCACCACCAATGACTCGGTGAACGTTCAATCCGACTTCTTCGTCTACAACGGCGGGGGGGTGGCCATCGGGGATATCGACAACGACGGATGGCCGGACCTGTTCCTTGCCGGCAACATGGTTTCGAGCCGCCTGTACCTGAACCGCGGCAATATGCGGTTCGAAGACATCACGGAACGGGCGGGCGTTGCGATGAACCGATGGGTGAGCGGCGCCAGCATGGTGGATATCGACGACGACGGGTATCTGGATATCTACCTCTCCGTTTCCGGGCCCGCGTGGTCCAAGGGGTCAGAGCGGGCCAACCTGTTGTTTCTCAACGACGGGAATCGCCGCTTCACGGAAGCAGCGTCCCGCTACGGCATCGCCGACACCAGCTTCACCACCCACGCCGCTTTCCTGGATTACAACCGGGATGGCTACCTGGACCTCTTTCTGCTCAACAACTCGCCCCACGATTTCGCGCGTGGTGAGGCGGAAATCCACCCGACCGGCGCACCCAGCACCAGCGCCACCAGTTTCGACCAACTCTATCGCAACAACGGGAACGGAACGTTCACCAACGTATCGCGGGAGGCGGGGATCCTGAGACAGGTCGGGTACGGCCTCGGCGTGGCCGTCGCTGACGTGAACCGCGATGGGTGGCCCGACATCTATGTCTCGAACGACGACACGCCGAACGATGTCCTCTATGTCAACAACCGAGATGGAACGTTCACCGACAAAGCCGGCGCCTGGCTCAAGCATGCCAGCTTCGCGGGCATGGGGGTCGATATCGCCGATTTCACTAATGACGGCTGGCCCGACATCCTGCAGATGGACATGGTGCCGGCCGCTTTGGCCGAACGCAAACGCATGAGTGGGGCCATGACCTATGGCACCTTGGCGGAGTATCGCGAACGGGGATTTCGCGACGACTATCAGGTCAACACCTTGCAGTTGAGCAACGGAGCCACTCGGGACGGAGATATCGTCTTCAGTGAGATCGCCCGCCTGGCGGGCGTCGCCTATACGGAATGGAGCTGGGGTCCTCTCTTTGGCGATTACGACAATGATGGGTACAAGGACATCTTCATCGCCAATGGTTATCCCAAGGCGGCCAATGATTACGACTACCAGATGGAGATGTTCAGGGAGAAGCGCCGGGGTAGCGATCCGGAAGTCGCTCATCGCCGGGGGCTGGAGATCCTGGCGCGGCTGTGGGGCCGAGAGGTGCCGAACTACGTCTTTCGGAATGAGGGTGACCTGACATTCAGCGACCGAAGCCAAGCATGGGGGATGGATCAGCCGAGCTACTCGTACGGCGCCGCGCAGGCCGATCTCAATAACGATGGCAGGCTCGATTTGGTGGTCAACAACATCGACGCTCCTGCCTTCATCTATGAGAACGTCCAACCCCGACGCGACACGAGTCACTATCTCCAGATCAGGCTGCAGGGGACGGGTCCCAACACGCGGGGGATCGGATCGCAACTGATCCTCACGGCCGGGGGACAGAAGCAATACGTCTACCACAACCCCTATAGGGGCTATGCGTCCACCATGGACGACCGGGCGCATTTCGGGCTGGGTCATGCTGCGCGCGTAGACAGCCTGGAGGTCATCTGGCCCGATGGGCGCTACCAGTTGCTGACTGATCTGCCGGTCGATCAGCTTGTGACAGTGAGACAGGAGGATGCGAAAGAGAAGAATGGGTCCAGTCCGTCCGCTCGCACGCACAATCGTTCCTTCGAGCCCGTGGATGCTGGCACCAAGGTGAGGTATAAGGACCGGGAGCTGTCGCTCGTGGACCTCAGTGTACAACCGCTCTTGCCTCACATGCCTTCCAAGCAGGGCCCGCCCCTTGCGGTGGGAGACGTAACCGGCGACGGCCTGGATGACGTGTTCATTGGCGGGACGGTCGGCGTCCCGGGCAAGCTGTTCGTTCAGCGAAAGGACGGCGGCTTTGGTGAATCCACTCAAGATCAGCCATGGGTGGCCGACAAGGATTACGCAGATTGGGGAGCCCTGTTCTTCGATGCCAACCGGGACGGACGCCTGGATCTGTATGTGGCGAGCGGCGGGTATCACTTTTCGCCGGTTTCGCGGTGGCTGCAGGACCGCCTCTACTTCAACCAGGGGAACGGCGAGTTCGTGAGAGGGACCCAGGGGTTGCCGGAAATGCTCACCAGCACTGCCGCCGTGGCGGCTGCGGATTTTTCCGGCGATGGCAGATTGGATCTGTTCGTGGGTGGTCGCCTGGTGCCAAGAAACTACCCCTATCCGACCCGCAGCTACCTGTTACGTAACGACGGGGGCAAGTTCACTGACGTCACCGAGGCTGTTGCCCCGGAGTTGGTGCACCCCGGGGGCATGGTCACCGCCGCCGTCTGGATGGACTTTGACGGCGACGGGCGGTTGGATCTGGTTACCGCGGGCGAATGGATGCCGATCCAGTTCTATCGCAACGAAGGAAGGCGATTCCGCGATGTAACGGCGTCCAGGGGCCTGCCACCGAGCCGGGGTTGGTGGTACAGCCTGGCATCGGGAGATTTCAACCAGGACGGCCATCCTGATCTGGTGGCCGGGAATCTGGGGTTGAACTACAGCTACACCACCTCGAAGGAAAGCAAATTCGGCATCTACGCGGCAGACTTCACCGGGAGCCAGACCACGCACATTGTGCTCACCCAGGAGACGGCCGGCACGGAATACCCGTTCTTCGGCCTGGCGACCTTGGGCCAGCAGATATATCCCTTGCGTTTGAAATTTCCGACCTATGCGTCGTTTGCGGACGCTCCCATCCAGCGAGCCTTCACCCCCTCCGAGCTGCAGCAGGCGCTCCACTACCAGGCGGACACGTTTGCCAGTGCCTACCTGCAAAACCAGGGGGATGGAACGTTCACCTCGGCTCCGTTACCCAACGCGGCGCAGCTATCGCCGATCCGAGACATCATCGTCGACGACATCGACGGCGATGGCCATCTCGATCTCCTGGTGGCTGGCAATCTGTACGACACGGAACCGAACACTCCCCGAGCGGATGCGGGCAATGGCCTCTGGTTGAGAGGCGACGGCCTTGGCCACTTTACCCCGGTGCCCCCGGTGGAAAGTGGCTTCCTGGCTCCCCTGGACGTCACGGGGCTGGCCCTGATCCACACGCCCACGGGGAAGGCCGTTCTGATCGCCAATAACGGCGATTCCGTTCAGACGTTTACGATCAGACACCCGTAAGGAAGGTCGCTTGGCCCCCACGGAACGAATCCGAACCGTCATCGTCCCGGACTACGACGCCCTGGCGGGCCTGATCGCCGACCGGATCGTCGAGGTGATCCGGCGTACCACCGCGGCCAAGGGCCGCTGCGTGCTGGGTCTCGCCACCGGCAGCACGCCGCTGGGCGTGTATCGCGAGCTCATCGAGAGGCACCGGCGCGGGGAAGTGAGCTTCGCCCAGGTGGTGACGTTCAATCTCGACGAGTACTACCCCATGGCGCCGGACAGCCCGCACAGCTACCGGCGTTACATGTGGGAGACGTTGTTCGACCACGTGGACATCGACCCGGCCAATGTCCACATCCCCGACGGCGCCGTGGACCGCGCGGCGGCGAGCGATCACTGCGCGCGGTACGAGGCCGCCATCGCCGCCCAAGGGGGCATCGATTTTCAGATGTTGGGGGTGGGACGCAGTGGGCACATCGGGTTCAACGAGCCGGGCTCGGATAAGGAATCGCGGACCCGGCTGGTGACGCTGGACACGGTGACCCGCCGTGACGCGGCGGCCGATTTCTTCGGCGAGGCCCACGTGCCGCGAGAGGCGATCACGATGGGGGTGGCGACCATCCTCGAAGCGCGCGACATCGCGCTGATCGCCACCGGGGAGCACAAGGCAAGCATCGTGCGGCGGGCCGTCGAGGGTGAAGTATCTCACGACGTGGCCGCCACCTATCTCCAGGCGCATCCCAATGCGACGGTGTACCTCGACGCCGCGGCGGCCGCCGAGCTCACCCGGGTGAAGACGCCGTGGGTTCTGGGACCGGTGGAGTGGACCCCGGAGCTCACCGAGCGCGCCGTGGTGTGGCTGGTCCAGACCGTGGGGAAGGCCATCCTCAAGCTCACGGCACGGGATTATGTCGATAACCACCTGAGCTCGCTGCTGGCCCAGCACGAGAGCGCCGGGGCGCTGAACGGTCTCATCTTCAACCGCCTGCGCGACAAGATCCGCGGGCGGGCGAGGCTGATGACCAACCAGCGCATCCTGGTGTTCTCGCCGCACCCGGATGACGACGTCATTTCGATGGGTGGCATCCTGCGCAAGCTGGTGCAGAACGCCAACCAGATCACGGTTGCCTATATGACCAGCGGCAGCCTCGCCGTGTTCGACGACGATGTCCGGCGCCACCTGGACTTTCTCGAGCGCTCCGCCCGGGTGGTGGGCGTCCCCGCCGACCAGGTCCGGCGCCAGCGCCAGGTAATCGAGCAGGAGCTCCAGACCAAACGGCCGGGGGACGTAGACGGCGAGGCCGTGCAAGGGCTGAAGCGGTTCATCCGAGAGTCGGAGGCCCTGGCGGCGTTGCGGCACGTGGGCCTCCCCGCCAGTGCGGCCCGGTTCCTGGATCTGCCGTTCTACCGGACGGGCCAGGTTCGCAAACGGCCGATCGGCGAGGAGGACGTGGTACGGGTGCTGGCGTTGCTGGAGGAGGTGCGCCCGGAGTACGTCTTCGTGGCCGGTGATCTGTCCGACCCGCACGGCACGCATCGTCTCTGCAAGGCCGCGATCGATGGCGCCTTGGCGGGCTACCGTGGCCCCAAGCTGGAAGTGTGGCTGTATCGGGGCGCGTGGGAAGAGTGGTCGCTCACCGAGGCGGACGTCCTGGTGCCGTTGTCGCAGGACGAGATCCAGGCCAAGATCCACGCCATCTTCCAGCACGAGTCCCAGAAAGACACGGCGCCGTTCCCCGGCGGTCACGATGAGCGGGAGTTTTGGGAGCGGGTGGAGGCCCGCAATCGGGAGACTGCGGCGCGCGCGGATCGGCTGGGGTTGTCGGAGTATTATGCGATGGAGGCCTACGTCGTGCGGTGAGCAAACGAACGCGCTCCCGAACCCTACCTAGCTCGGGAGCGCGTCGTCGTCAGGAGCGCGTCGCTACCACCCAGAGTTCTGCTGTAATCTCAGCTCCGTCCCAACCTTGCTCAGCTCGATCTGGATGGCGGGCAGCGGATACCAACGATGTCGAGACGCGAATGCTTCCGCGCCTACCAGGTACCCTCGCCGGCTCTTCTCGATGGTAAGGTAGGCGTTGAGCACGGCCTCGGCCGTTCCCCAGCGCCGCAGATCGAAGAACCGCTGGCCTTCCATCGCAAGCTCGGCCTTGCGCTCATACTGGACCGCCGTACGGGCTGCTGCCTGGCTCGCGAACGGCGTCGCGTACAGGCCGATTCGATACACTGCCCACGTAATCGAGGGATCGTTGATCGGCACGGCCATGCGAGTATCGCCCGCACACTGGGGGTACTTCGCAACCGTTGCAGCATCGGATGAGCCACAGCCCTGGGCGCGAACGCCTGCCCGGGTCCTGATCTCGTTGACAATGGTACGGGCGTTCTCCAGGGAGCCGGCCTCAACCTCCGCCTCGGCCAGGAGCAACAACATGTCCGCATAGCGGAAGATGTGAATGTTCACAGAATTCGTCTGCGTGGGCACCCAACCCACGGAGCTCTCGGCACCACTGGCCTTCTCATGGATGTTCTTCTTGGGACTGTAGGGACCTCCGTAGGTCGAAGACCTGATCCAACCTGCCGCGTGGAGCCCGTAGTCCTTGTAGGGGACGTCATCCCGGCCAACCGTCCAGTCCAACCGCGGATCCACTGGTGTGGCTGCTCCGCCCACGAAGGTCGCGTTGTTGGCGTTCCAGTTTGGATTGGTCAAGGCCAACGGAAGTCCGGTTACGGCGTCAACCGCGTAGAAGTTAACCAGGTTTTGCGACGGCTGGTGAAAACCGCAGCAGCCGAAATAGCTCCCGGAATGCGGGAAGTTCAGGCGTTCACCCCAGTTGGAGTTCCAGCCGCTGGCTTCTCCGTCATTCACCGAGGCCTGAAAGGCCAGTATGGTTTCCGGGCCGTTGCTGTACTGCTGGAAGCCGGTCCAGACCCGCTCAAAGCTGGTCTCCAGCGCGTACGGCCCGCTGGTCCGGACCTCCCGCAGAGTGGTCAACGCGCCGGCATAGTCGCCGGAATAGACCTGCACCCTGCCTTTGTACGCTTTGGCCGCCCACCGGGTCGCTCGTCCGGGGTCGTTTTGGCTCGTCGGCAGCAACGTGATGGCTTCGTTGAGGTCCGTCAGGATGCTCGCAGCCGCATCCACGCCCACGTTGGTCTTCTTGAAATCCGTGTCATCTTCCGTGTAGTACGGGACGTTCCCCCACATCCGCCAGGCTTCGAAGTGGTAGTGCGCCCGTAGGAACAGGGCCTCGCCCCGGATGCGGGCGGCGTCCGCATCGGAGATTTCGCCCGGTTTCTCGTCACGTATCTGCTTCAGCAGGCGTAGCGTGGCGTTGGCTCGGACCACCCCTTCGTACACCGTTCGCCATTTCTCGTTCAGATAGCCCTCGGCGTCAGCGGTGGCCCAATGGTAGCCCTCGATGTCGTTGATGGGGGGCTGGTCGCTGGCTTCGGACCCCTTGTAGGCTTCATCGCCGGTGACGCTGCCCCACACCCAGTTGCTGGCGGCGCACCCCCAGGCGCCTACCGTGCTGTTGCAGTCCAGCATTCGGTACGCCGCGATGAGGCTGCCCTCGACCCCTGCTTTGGTCGCCAGCGTCCCTTGATCCAGGGTCCCTTGGGGCGTGCCGGCATTTTCCAGAAAATCCTTGCAACCATACAGGGCGGCGCCTGCCACCAGCACCAGGAACGTCGCTCCGGAGAGCAGGGGGTATCGATGTCGCGTTTTCATCGTCTTGCCTTCCTTGAAGAAGACGATTCGCTAAAACGACGTGGTGATGCCAACACTGATCGTCTTGCTGCTGGGATAGTTACCGCGGTCGACTCCGCGATACTGATCCCGAATGTCGCCGGCCGGTCCGAACTGGCTGGACACGGACAACGCCGGATCGAGGCCCGGGTACCCGGTCAGCGTGAACAGGTTTTCCGCCTGCAGGTAGATTCGCGCGGCCGGCAACCACTGTATCCAGGACGCCGGCACGTTAAACCCGATCTGCACGTTGCGCAGCCGGACATACGATCCGTCCTCGAGATAGAAGCTGCTGATGGCATGACTGAAGATGTCGTTCTGGTCCAGCCGCGGGTACTTGGCGTTCGGGTCGGCCGGGGTGACGCATCCCGCATCCCCCGTCTGGCACCAGGAATCGGTCAACAGGTCCTGCCGGACGTTGGTGGAGAAGTTGCGGAACACGTAGTATTCCTTCTGCGTGTCGAAGATTTCGTTCCCGAACGTCCCGAACAGCGTGGCGCTCAAGTCCCAGTTTCCCTGCCGAAGTCCCAGGTCCAATCCGGCCGTGAAATCCGGATGGGGACTTCCGACAACCGTGCGGTCGGCCAGGGTGACCTGTCCGTCCCCATCCACGTCCCGGAACTTGATCCGGCCGGGAGCCGCACCGTCCTGGGTCGCATGGCCGGCCACGTCGGCCGCATCCGCGAAGAAGCCATCCGCGATATAGCCGTAGAACGCGCCGATCGGATAGCCAACCTTGTTGATGACTTGATTGCCGTAGCGGGTTGATTGCGGACCGTAGAAGAAGTCCGAAGTGTCACCGGCGATTTGGACGATCTTGTTCCGGTAGTGGCTTCCGTTTAGGCTCACGTTCCAGGACGATCCGCCGTAGCCGATGGAGAAATCAATGCCCCGGTTTCTCATCTTGCCGATGTTGACGATGGGGGGAGCAGCCACTCCCGCCGTGGCGGGCGTTGGTGGGTCAAACAGCAGATTGTTCGTGTGCCGCTGGTACGCGTCAGCGGTGAGAGTGGCTCTGCCGTCGAGAAACTCGAGGTCCAGCCCGACGTTAACCGATCTGGCCTCTTCCCACTTGAGGTCTGGATTCCCTAGTGACGTCTGCCTGAATCCCTGCACTACCGTGGTGTTGGTGCCCCCCACATCGTAGTAGGTGTCTCCCCGGTCGCCGCCAAACTGGCTGACGATGCGCCCGGAGGGGATAGCCTGGTTTCCCGTGATCCCCCACCCGAACCGCAGCATGAGGTTCGAGAAGGTTTGGCTGCCCGCCATGAAGGGCTCCTGGGACACTCGCCATCCAACGCCGACGGCCGGGAACGTTCCCCAGCGGTTCGCTGGCCCCAGTCTGGAGGAGCCGTCTCGCCGGAGCGTGAAACTCAGGAAATACCGGTTGGCGAAGTTGTAGTCGGCCTTGCCAAAGAAGGACAGCAAGGCAGCCTTGCCCCCGGTACTGTTGACGGTCTTGGTGCTGGCGTCACCCAGGGCATCCTGCAGGTATCTGGAGCTCAGGGCGTTGTTGAGGAGGTTGCTCATGCCGCCGGAGATGAACCGGTTGGTGTTCTGGTTCGCTTCCTGGCCCAGCAAGATCGCCAGGTTGTGCCGGGCGAACGCCCGCGTGTAGTTCAGCGTGTTGCTCCAGGTCCAGTCCGTGAACCGGTTGAAGTTCTCATTGATGGCGTCGATCGTCGTCGGCTCGGAGTTCTCGGGGCTGATCGGGCTGTAGCCCGCGAATGAGCCTTGCCCCAGATTGAACCCGAACCGGGTCCTCAAGGACAGTCCTTGGGTCGCATCGAAGCTCGCGAACACGTTCCCCAGGATCCGGTCGTTGTTGCTCTTATCGTCCTTGCGCCCCCAGGCGTACTTGAGCGGATTGGTCTGGTTCCCCAGGGTGACGGCTTTTCCGGAAGCGAAATTGCTGCCGACGTCGTAGACGGGTACCACCGGCTGCATCAGGATGTTCTTGCCGATGACATTATCTTCTCCGATGTTGCCGTCGTCGATCCCGCCGTAGCTCTGCTCGCGAGAGAGCGCGAGATTTTCGCCCACGGTCAACTTGCCCCGGACAAACTGCGTGTTGAGGCGAACGCTTCCGCGCTGGAACCGGTTATACGCCGCCGTGCCTTCCTGATTGAAGTAGTTGAACGAGGCGCTGTACGCGGCGCCTTCCTGACCGCCTGCGACACTCAGGTTGTAATCCCCAACGAACGCCGGACCGAAGACGGCGTCCCACCAGTTGGTCCCGGGGCTGCCGCGCATGATCAAGTTGTCCGGGAAGGAATAGGTGCTTTCATCTACGGTCGTCGTTGGAGTGACGCCGTTGTTCGGCCAGACGTACGCGGGAACGGTGGGGTTGGCGACATTCCCGTAGATGTTGGTGGGGACCGCCAGGCCCGCGTTTTCATAGCTGCGTTTGAGGATTTCGAAGTAGTCCAGTGCGTCCAGCATCAGGAAAGCGTCATAGCCGCGCACCGGCGTGGCGACACCGGTTCTCACCTGCAGCGTGGCCCGAGCCGGTCCCGCCGCTCTCCCCCTCCTGGTGGTCTCGATGATGATGACGCCGTTGCTGGCTCGAGAGCCGTAGATCGAGGAGGCCGATGCGTCCTTCAGCACCTGGACGGACGCGATATCGTTGGGATTGAGGAAATTGAGGTATGAGTCCTGGATCGGCGTGCCGTCGATGATGTACAGCGGATCATTGTTCTGGAAGGAGCTGACCCCCCGGACCCTGATGGTGTTGCGTGAACCAGGGGAACCGCTCGTTTCAACTGTTATTCCGGCAACCCGACCATCCAGCCCCTTGATCACACTGGACGTGGTCTGCTTGTTGACGCTTTCCAGGTTGACACTGGCAATCGCGCCAGTGATGTCCCCCCGCCGCTGTTCCGTGTAACCCGTGACCACGACCTCTTCCAGGAAGGCAATGGCTGGTTGCATCAGGACATCGATGCTCGAGCGTCCGGCGATGGTGACCGAAACGGCGCGGTACCCGACCATCGTAAAGGTCAACACCGCATTTGCAGGAGCCGTGAGCGAATACCTCCCATCCGCACCTGTCACGGTGCGCATCTCCGTCCCCGGAACGCGTACACCGACGCCCTGAAGGCGCTGACCCTCTACCGAGGTGACGGTGCCGGAGACCGGTATCTGCTGGCCCACGGCGGTTCCGCACAGTGCCAGCGTTAACACCAAACTCATCCCCACTTCACTGAAGAAGTGAAGAGGGCGTTTCCGCAATGAATGCTTACCCTGCATCATGTTCTCCATGGCACGCCTCCCAAGAAGTGCACAGGTGCTCTCATTCTGTGGGTCTTCGCATCCCCTTCGCGCCTCTCTTGGCGATTAGATCGCGATATGTCAAGAGTTGCACGTTCGCTGCGGATCATGAGGTATGCCCGATCGGGACTAGCTGGATGGCTGGTGGCGCTTGCCTGACCCGACGCGGACGTCAGCGGGCTCGTAGGGAGGACACAACTGTATATGCCAAGACGTCGCAACGCATGCATATGGTAGCCCTTAAGGGCGTCTCCTCAGCGCGGACGGCGCGAGGCACTCTGCCGACAACGGCCAGCGTCCAGCGACCACGGCCAAGACCCGGAGAATCAAGTCGGGCCCGATACCCTATCATTTCCCCCGGGGCAGCAGTTGTCAAGGACGGCCGGGGAACGGTGAGCCATGGGCAAGGGTGACCGCGCGGGAGGGGCACGCTTCCTGCGGTGCCCGCCCTCGCGAACAGAGCCGCCTCCAACCTGGCTTTACAGCGCGGCATCCAGCGAGCAATGTATCGCCCGTGAGACAAACGGTAACGAGCCCACATTGAGGTCACGGAAGATGGCAAGCCCCCCTCGACTCGCATCCCGGCTGGCGCTGCTCTCCGGCGTCGCCGTGCTGAGCACATTCGCCGCGTCATGCGGTACACCACGGCCGGACGCGCGCGCGTCCGATCCGCTCGCCGGGAACGAGCCCCGCGTCGAGGAGCTGTTGGCCCGGATGACGGTGCCTGAGAAGATCGGACAGATGACCCAGGCGGACCAGGAGTTCCTCCAGGACCCTGCCGACATCGAGAAGTACTTCCTCGGCTCGCTGTTGAGCGGTGGCACCTCCGACCCCAGGGAGAGCAACACCCTCCAGGCCTGGACCGACTTGTACGAGCGCTACCAGCAGCACGCCCAGCGGACCCGGTTGAAGATCCCCCTCTTGTACGGGATTGACGCGGTGCACGGCCACAGCAACGTGCTGGGCGCGGTCATCTTCCCGCACAACATCGGCCTGGGCGCCACGCGCGACACCGAGCTGGTCCGGCAGATCGCCGCGATCACCGCCCAGGAGATGCGGGCGACCGGAATCCACTGGACCTTCGCGCCCTGCGTATGTGTTCCTCGGGACGAGCGCTGGGGGCGGACCTACGAGGGCTTCTCCGAAGACCCGGAGCTGGTGGCCCTACTCGGCGCGACGACGGTTCGCGGGTTCCAAGGCACCAGCTTACGGGATCCGCTCTCCGTCCTGGCGACGGCCAAGCACTACCTTGCGGACGGGGGCACGCTCATGGGCACGGGCGTTGGGGAGGGCCGGGGGCTCGATCAGGGCGATACCCGAGTGGACGAGCAAACGCTGCGACGCGTGTTCCTCCGCCCGTATCAAGATGCGGTGGCGGCGGGTGTGGGGACTATCATGCCTTCGTATAGCAGCTGGAACGGGGTGAAGATGTCCGCCCACCGGTACCTCCTCACGGACGTCCTCAAAGGGGAGCTGGGTTTCCGGGGCTTCCTCATATCCGACTACCGCGCCCTCAACCAGCTTGATCCGGACTACAAGACGGCGATCGAGAAGTCCATTAACGCCGGCATGGACATGGTCATGGTGCCGGACACGTACAAGGAGTTCATTGGGCACCTGACCGAGCTGGTGAACGAGGGCCGGGTGTCCTCCTCGCGAATTGACGACGCCGTGCGCCGCATTCTCCGCGTCAAGTTCGCCATGGGCTTGATGGACGCCGACCGCTCCGTGCTGGCCGACCGGAGCCTCCAGGCGTCGTTCGGCTCGGCCGCGCACCGGGCGGTGGCCCGCCAGGCGGTTCGGGAGTCGCTGGTGCTGCTCAAGAACGGTGGGAGAACGCTCCCACTCTCCAAGGGGGCCGCCCGGATCCACGTAGCGGGCAAGAACGCGGACAACCTGGGACACCAGACCGGCGGCTGGACCATCTCCTGGCAGGGCGGCAGCGGGAACGTCACGCCGGGCGGCACGACCGTGCTCGCCGCCATCAAGAAGGCCGTGTCACCGAACACCAACGTGACCTTCTCGGTGGACGGGACCGGCGCCGCGGGCGCCGACGTGGGTATCGCCGTGATCGGGGAGACGCCGTACGCCGAAATGATGGGCGACCGGAGCGACCTAGCGCTGGGGCCGGAAGACGTCACCGCCGTCCGGAACCTCAGGGCGGCCGGCATTCCGGTGGTCGTGGTCGTGATCTCCGGCCGGCCGATGATCCTGGGCGATCTGCTCGACCAGGCCGACGCCCTGGTGGCCGCTTGGCTCCCGGGCACCGAAGGGGACGGCGTGGCGGATGTGCTCTTTGGTGACTACCGGCCCACCGGCAAGCTCGCCTACACCTGGCCGCGCTCCATGGACCAGATCCCCATCAACCAGGGCGACGCGCGCTACGATCCGCTCTTCCCGTTGGGCTACGGCCTGACGTACTGAGCCGCAGGGGGCGTCAGCGCTGCCCGGCCAGGCTAACGCGAGCCGCGCGGTGCTGGTCCCGTGACTAGCCGAGGTAAGTCCGGGTCAGCTTCGAAGCGGCAGGCTGGTCCACGATCACATAGGCTCGGCGGTGCATCTGCATGATGGAGGCCGGTACGATGGCCGTGATCGGTCCCTCCACCGCCGCCTTGACCGCGTCAGCCTTCTGCGGGCCGCTGGCGAGCAGGATCAGTTCCCGGGCCTCCATGATGGTTCCGATCCCCATGGTGATGGCATGGGTGGGAACCTCCTCCAGCGACGC
>Ga0209324_10001491_pt1 | contig 16159 bp, 17 predicted proteins | sample Rifsed19ft3_FD_184015 | JGI IMG/M metagenome (GOLD analysis project Ga0209324, IMG submission 184015) | Soil microbial communities from Rifle, Colorado, USA - sediment 19ft 3 (version 2) | ecosystem: Environmental > Terrestrial > Deep subsurface > Rock core/Sediment | place: Rifle, Colorado...
ATGGCCACACGCATCCCTTCCTCCAGCAACGCCTTAGTTATCGCAAAACCAATTCCGCTGCCGCCGCCGGTAACTAACGCAACCTTTCCTTTCAATGGTCCCATAAATTCCTCCATAATAAAAACCTCATCCCTGCAAAAAGAAGAACTCTGCCACATACAATAGCAATAACAGAAACCACCCTGCGAGCATGACGAACTCCAGGGTAGCTCCGAAAGACATACTGAAGTTCTCCGAAGCCATTGTATACACATCCTCCAGCGTATCGAGCTTCTCCTTAATATCCGCCTTCCAGCTATCAAGGTGAAACTTCTTTGATATGAGGGCATACAACCTGGCGGAATACCAGTCCCCTATCAGCTTTATGTTGTGCTCAACTGCCTCTGACTCAAGGATGGACTGGGTTCGTATCTCACATACCTCTTTCAGCACCTTTCTAACCTCTCTTGAACTGATGATAGGGAGCCCCTTCGGAGTCTTTATAAGATTAAGGGTCTTCTTAAGCCTGTCATCAAGGTCATCATCAAGTATCCTGGACTTTAAGAGCTGAAGGTTTGCAATCTCCAGGAGCTCTATGTTGCTCTGGAAATCCTCCTTAGGGTCAAATATAAAGGCCCCGTCCCAGTCCACAATAGTTATATCATCCTTTGTGTATTTCAGATACGAAGACAGAGTCGCCTTCACCTCCTCCTCGTCGAGCGGGAAGTTCTCATTTTTCAGGAAGGCAGCGATCCTGTCTCCATAAAGCGAGAGGTATACCTCAGGGTCACCGCTGTAACAGGATATACAGTACATGCTGTACTCCTCATCAAATTTCCTGTTACAGTTGAATTCCTCCAGGATCTTCCTGCACTCGCCTATGGCCTTCCTCTTTAATTCCAGTGTGGCATTAGAGAGGAGGTCTCGCATCTCCAGAGAGGCCTCAACCACAACGACATCAGGGAGATATGCCTTGACCAGGAAACCTACCTCAGAGCCGTCCACCTGCCTTTTTTCAAGCTTTATTACCTTTTGTTTTGGGATTACATCCAGATATGCCGGGGCGCTCTTAAGTGCCTTGATCTCGACCTCAACCACCTCAGTGGTTTCAAGGTTCATATCAGTCTGGCCGACCAGAAATACCACCAGCCGCCCTGGTATCGGTTTCATTTCAGATTCCATTTCATCCACCTCACAAGAGGCGAGGCCTTTCCTGCACCGTCTGCTTTTTTCCATTCTCGTCTACGTTGACGAAGGTTATGTTGGTATCGAAGACAAGCTCCTCTGAGCCCGATTCAATGTAGTCGCAGTAGACTTTGACGTCGTAGGTTACTGACGTATTGCCTTTCCGGGTGCGGTTGATGTCGAACTTTAAAACCGATCCCAGACGGATGTTCTTCCTGAATACTACTTTATCGAGTCCTATGGTAACGAACCTGTGGCCGGGAAAATCGAGATTGGCTGTGATGTAGGCGTATTCATCAACCCAGTGTAACAGGTAACCGCCGAAGAGGTAACCGTAGTGGTTAAGGTGCTCGGGTAATACAAGTTTGTGATTTAGCATAATTCAATTCCTTTGGAATATTCTATCCAATCATGGTTGCAAGGTCAAATCTAAAACAGGGCATTATCGATGTTCTGGAAAAAATGCAGTCAGCGACCGCACTTTCCCGTATTGATCCTCAGATGCTTCTGCAACGGCTTTCCTATCCGCATATCGAGGCCGGGCTGGAGAACTTTAAGGAAATATTATCATCATGCAGGGGATAAAGAGGGCGGACATAAAGCCGGGTTTGCTTGTGCGGGTGGTAACGAAAGAGGACCAGCGTACGGGAAGGCTGACAGAAGGGATAGTTAAGGATGTCCTGACAAAGTCACCCACCCATCCCCACAGTATCAAGGCAAAGTGACATTTTGGAAATGGTGGAGTAGTTTTTGTTTGCGTTACGAGTATTGATATGAGAGAATCAAAAAACAAGAACATCGCGTTGCAGGCCAAACCATAACCTTAACCACGAGGAGCGAATAGCATGAGCAAAGGCACTGACAGTAAGAAACAAAGCAAGAAGCCGGCGGCCAAGACTATGAAAGAAAAGAAGGCTGCGAAGAAGTTAAAGAAGGCAGGTCAGAGTTCCTATAAGCCATAACCCACATTCCTTCACCCATCCACACGGGATCAAGGTTCGCCTTGAAAGCGGCACCGTAATCTACATCCCGTGGCATTTCTTGTACTTCTTTCCGCTTCCGCAATGACATGCCTCATTACGGCCAGGTGTTTTAGTAGCTGCCGGCGGCAGCATATAAGGCGCATAATTAAGGCAGTATAGCCTGACAAGTTCTACGACGCCCTCTGCCGCATCTTCCGGTTTGTCAAAACTATCGTTATAATGTTTTTCACTTGCCATTAATTCTGTCTCAATGGCCTTGTCAACTGCAGCAGGGTCGTCAGAAGATGTTGCTGCTGCGTGGATTATCCGGCAGTATCCCTTTTCATTCGGTTTTGCGTCAGGAGATCCCATGTATCCGCAGTGCTCCGGTCTTATTTCAGTCCCGCCTGTCACGGACGGATGTATCATGCATTTTTTATCTTCCGACAGGAAGAGGCATCTGAATGCAAACATTGCCCGCAGATTTATTAGAATAGTCTTGTTTGCTGCCTTTATGTTCTGAACAGCAAGGTTGTATTTCTCAGGTGTGGTGAAGAGGGGGCGGGGAGTCTCCTCATTAGTTACATACTTTTCCGTTATCCTCCCGGACCTCTCAGTGATGCTGTTGACTATTTCTGTCTTCAGTTCCTGAGGACGGAACAGGCCGCCTTCTTTTTTTACAGAGTAAGCGATTATGCCCCACCATGGGTCGCAGCACTTTCCCCCGCATTTTTCTATGCATACCTGTGAGAAGTAACCTGTATCTGTTGTTGCAATACTCATAAGGCCCCTTCCCTTGAGGTTATTGCCAGCGATACTGTATCCTTTTCTGCTTTACACTCCTTACCTTGAAACGAATTTCTGCGCTCAAATTCATTTTCTATAGCTGTCAGGATGACCTTCTTTGATACTCCCCATTTAGGTGCGATGAGATAATCACCTGTCAGCTCTCCTGTAAGACGCTGTATTGCAACGCCGGGCGGGATCCTTTCAAGGAAATCACAGACAAGGTGTATATATTCGTCAAGTGAAATAAGATTCATCCCACCCTTCGCATACATCTTTTCGAGCATTGTATTTTCTGCAACATAGAGGTGATGAACCTTAAGTCCGTCTATATCAAGCCCTGCAAGTGTATCAGCCGTTTGCATCATCATGTCATGCGTCTCACCCGGCAGACCTAATATGACATGAACGCATACCCTGAGTCCTTTAAGCTTTACCCTGGTTATTGCATCAACAAACTGCTCAAAGCTGTGGCCCCTGTTCATCCATGTAAGAGTCTCCTCATACATGCTCTGAAGGCCGATCTCTACCCAGAGATGGGTCTTTTTAGAGTAAGATGCGAGCAGGTCAATCACTTCATCGGGAAGACAATCAGGCCTGGTGCCGATTGATAAGCCTACGACATCATCAAATGACAGCGCTTCTCTGTAAAGGTCATCCAGAAGATTTACGGGGCCATATGTGTTTGTGTATGCCTGAAAGTAGGCGATGAATTTGTCTGCCTTAAAGTGACTCCTGTAGAACTCCATGCCGCTTGATATCTGCTCGCTCACAGACCGTTTTGATCCCTTGGAGTTCGGGCTGAAACTCCTGTTCTCACAATATACACATCCGCCGTATGCTACAGAGCCATCCCTGTTGGGGCAGGTAAACCCTGCGTCAAGCCCGATTTTATGGACCCTGAACGGAAAGACCTGTTTAAGATAATCCCTGTATGAGAAGTAATATTTGCTCACCGTCCGTATTTCCCCATAACTATAGCCTTGCCGATTGTATGTCCCTTAATCCTGTTTTCAACATCCTGTTTCGATGCTTTGGGCCCTAATCCTGTTGTTTGAATATCGAGTGCATAGATTGTGAAAAAGTATCTGTGTGGACGTCCCGGCGGCGGGCATGGACCTCCATAGCCTGTACGCCTGAAACTGGTTGTTCCCTGTTTAATTCCATTCGGCAGGTCAGGGTCTCTTGCGAGGCCTTCAGGCATTGTGTTCGTATCTGCAGGGATGTCATAGATAACCCAGTGGGTGAAAGTCCCTGCAGGCGCATCAGGATCATCCATAATAATGGCAAAACCCTTAGTCTCCGCCGGTATCCCGTCCCATTTCAAGGGAGGGGAGAGGTCAGCGCCATCGCATGTATACTGACGTGGAATTGTTTCACCTTCCCTGAATGCAGAGGTGCTTATAGTAAAATTCATGGTTTCACCCCCTTTTTGAGCCATAGCCCCGCCAAATGACAGGAGCAGAACAGAGAGAGTCAAAATTATTTTAAACCTGTTCATATCAGAACATTATAAGCCGAACACTCCTTATTGACAATATTTTTCAAAGTTGTTAGGATGGAGGCCATAGTAATGGGGGCGGATAGCTCAATTGGTAGAGCGCGGCCCTTACAAGGCCGAGGTCACAGGTTCGATACCTGTTCCGCCTACCATAGCTTATATTGCAGCATAAGTTGAAGAGTGGATGCTCACAAATGCCCAGGTGCAAGGAAGGACTTGAAATTTGAGCTGAGGCGTACTGTGTCGTACGTTGAAGCTCAAATTTCAAGTCCTGACGCCGCAGATGGGCGTTTTTCAGCATCCACTCGCGGGGTCGTAGTTCAGTTCGGTTAGAACGCCTGCCTGTCACGCAGGAGGTCGCGAGTTCAAGTCTCGTCGGCCCCGCCATTTATTACAGGAAACTGATTTAAGTCAAGTTACCCTCTGAATGCATACAGAATCAGAAATCCTAAAACTCATATTTTCAGCGGGGATAGTTGCCAAGATAGTCCTGCTGATCCTTTTGACATTCTCCGTTGTCTCGTGGGCTGTCATGTTTTTCAAGTTCTTCCAGTTCCGCAGGATAGATAAGGAATCCAAAGAAATTCTGGCTGCCTTCTCAAAGATTGAAAATATCCATCAGCTCTATACTTTATCAAAGAATAAAGATAACCCACTTTCATCACTGGTTAAAGAGGGTTATGCGAGATTCTATGAGATTAAGAAGGGGCAGGGCGGGCTTATGACAGACCGGCCTGCTTTTCTAAATGCCATAGACAGGAGATTAAAGAGCACTGCTGAAGATGAAACAACTTATTATGAAGGTTATCTTTCCTTTCTTGCCACTACCGGAAATGTTACGCCATTTATAGGACTTTTTGGCACTGTATGGGGAATTATTCATGCCTTTCAGTCTATAGGTCTTCAGGGTTCGGCAAATATAGCGGCTGTGGCTCCTGGAATAGCCGAGGCGCTCATCGCGACAGGCGCCGGCCTTGCTACTGCTATACCGGCAGTAATAGGTTACAATTATTTATTAAGCAGGGTGCGAAGGATGGCGTCACAGATGGAGGTTTTTTCAGGAGAGATTATGGCCTATGCCGAGGCTGATGTCTGGGCCGGAGGCGGCCGGAATAAAGAAGCTGATGAGTTGGACCTGGTTCGAATCAAGGAATGAGGGGGGCTTGATTGGCAGATAGAAAAAACAGGCTGATGTCTGAGATTAACATGGTGCCGTTTGTTGATATAGTACTGGTACTGTTAATCATTTTTATGATATCAGCGCCTCTTATGTACAGGGGCATAGATGTAGACCTTCCGAGGTCTTCAGTGAATACGATAAAGCAGGAACAGCGCATAATGCTCATTGTTGACAGATTCAGCAACATCTATATTGATGACAGGAAAGTCCCGATGCAAGGGATTGAATCGGCAATCAGGCAAAAGAGCAGCGAAGTGACTGATGTGACGGTCTATTTAAAGGCAGACAGGTCAGTACCGTACGGGACCATTGTAAGTGTAATGGACAAGGTTAAAGGGATGGGCATTGACAAGCTGGGTATGGTTACAGAATCTCTAAAGGAGGTGGAGTAGGGCCATCAGTTAACTTATGTTCAGGCATACTGAGACAAACATAAAATGGATGCTGACAATCTCACTCCTCTTTCATCTAACGTTCCTGTCAATTATATTTTCCTCCGGTATCTTTAAAAGCTCCGATCTTTTCACAGCAAGACATTCTCCTTTCTCATCTATTCAGGTAAGCATTGTAAACCTTCCGGATGATAACCCGCCTGTTATGTCAGCTCCTGCACCCGGAAAATCAACGATAGAAAAGACTGTTCCTGATATTAAAAAAACAGAGACTATCAGGAAAATAAATGATAATAAACAAATGACAAAGATTGAAAGACTGAGAGAGCATAGAATCGTGCCGCCGGCAAATGCCGTTATCTCTGCTCCTGTAAAAAAAGAGCATGAAGAAGTGAAGCAGGATGAAACGGCAAATGGCGGTGGTCAGTCAGCAGAAAGCAGGTCAGAAGACAGTTCAGGGAGAGGGAGTGGGGCCGCTGCTCATCAGGAGGCAAGGCTTATTGCAGGGGATTCCATGGTCAGCGGTCCTGTTGTGGATATGCCTTCTTTTAAATATGACTATTATCTTGGGCTGATAAAGAATAAGGTTGATAACCGGTGGAACCAGCCTGTTGCTCACAATAAGGCCAGAAAGGCATTGATTGAATTTACAATTAACAGAAAAGGTGATGTCAGTAATGTGAGGGTAGCTGATTCGTCAGGAGACAGCTATTTTGATCAAACTGCCTTGAGGGCAGTGACCCTTTCAACTCCTTTTCCTCCTTTGCCTCGGGGTTTTAAAGGTGATTCGCTCAGGGTTCATTACAGATTTATCTTTGGGGAGAAAAGTTGAATAATAAAAAAATATATCTGTTCATCAGTATAGTCCTGTTGTCCGGACTGTTGTCTAAAACTGTTTTTTCGGAAGAGGTTTATCTGGAAACCAGGAAGGCTGAGATTGCAAAAATTCCCGTAACAGTGGTAATCGCCGGTGATGATCAGGAATTGAAATCTGCAGTCAGGGCTATTCTTATAAATGACCTTGAACGTTCTTTATACTTCAATCTGATTACAATTAATGGTATCAGATTAAATGGTGTCCCTGACAGGGTTAATGAAAGTATGCGTGCGCAGTTGAGTTCATCAGGCGTTGAGGCTCTGGTTGTTGCACAGGTGGTGAGAGACAGAGATAAGATCAGGCTGGAAGGGAGATTATATGAGACAGGAAGCGGAGAGCTTATCTATTCAAAAAAATATGCAGGAAATAATAATATTCTTCGCAGGATAGTGCACAGGTTTTCAGACGAGATAGTATTCAGGATGTCAGGGGAAAAGGGGATTGCACAGACACGAATCGCTTATGTGTCTGATCAGACCGGCAGGAAGGAACTCTATATAATGGATTATGACGGATATTCTCCGAAGATGATAACAGGCAACAGGTCTATCAATATTTCACCTGATTGGTCGCCTGACGGGGCGCGTATTTCTTATACTTCATACAGGGATGGTAATCCTGATATATATATGGTAGATTTGAACACGAGCAGGCGGTCAAGGCTTACTGATTATAGCGGACTGGATATTTCGACTTCATGGTCTCCGGATGGCAGGACAATAGCCTTCTCAACAAGCAGGGATGGAAATGCTGAGATATATACAATGGACAGGGAAGGCAAAAATTTGAAGAGGATCACATTTGCAACCGGAGAGGATGTATCTCCAACATGGTCTCCGGCCGGCGGGGAGATTGCTTTTACATCTGACAGGGGGCGGAGTCCTCAGGTATATGTGATGAAGGCTGACGGCACCAATGCCCGCAGGCTGACTTTTAAGGGAGACTATAACAGTGATCCTGCATGGTCACCCAGGGGAGACAGGATAGCTTTTGCATGCAGGCGTGGAGGAGGTTTTCGTATCTGCTTAATTAATACCGATGGGAGTGATCTGAGGGAGATAACCAATGGCCCCGGCAGTGATGAGTCGCCTTCCTGGTCTCCTGATGGAAAATGGGTTGTCTTTGCTTCAACAAGGGCCGGGAAGTCTGGCATATATGTTATTAATGCAGATGGCGGCGAACTGATTAAACTGACAGGTAACGTGGGAAATAATCAGGGGCCGGACTGGTCACCTAATTAAATTAAGAAGGGGATTCCTGGATGAAAAAATTATTGTTTATTGTTGTATTAATTTTCTCTGTAACAGGCTGTGCCATGCAGTCCGAGTTCGTTGATCTGGAGAATGAAGTAAACCGCATGAAGGTGATCTTACTGCAGACACAGAGGGATGTTTCCACTTTGCAGTCAAAGGGGGATGAAACGGCTGAATCCGATATTCAGGAACGGTTTTCAAAGATTGAATCTCAGAGCGCCGGTACCATTGATATGCTCCAGAAGAATCAGGCGGATTTTGAGGGAAGGTTGACACAGCTTGCCACTGATGTTCAGATAATTCAGGGCGGGGTAGAGGAGAATACACACAGGTTAACCGAGCTGACGGAGAGCTCGGATGACCATTCTGCGGCTATACAGGAGATCACGAGAAGGCTTGATAATTTGGAAACCGGGAAAGGCGGGGGGAATGTACAGCAGGACTCGACACTTATTCCGGCGCCGCCTGTGACACAGGCAGGACAGCCGCCGGCGCAGTCAAATACCGCAAGACCATCAGACAGTAGTATGGCAGCGGCAGCGCCTTCTGATCTGTACAATCAGGCGTATAAGGATTACATGGCTGGAAATTATGACCCGGCGATAGAGGGTTTTTATAATTATCTGCGTCAGTTGCCAACAGGCAATCTCGCGCCAAATGCGTTGTACTGGATAGGGGAATGTTACTACAGTAAAGGTGATTATACCAGGTCAGTCACTGTTTTTGAAAGTGTCACTATTGATTATCCAAAAAGCGACAAAGTGTCAGGTGCACTTTTAAAGATGGGTTACGGTTATGAGAAATTGCGGAATAATGATATGGCAAGACTGTATTTCAAAAAGGTTGCGGAACAGTTTCCTTATTCTCAGGAGGCGTCGCTCGCGAAGGTGAGATTAACCGAGATAAAATAGCGGGTTTCAATATTCATGCCTGATATTATAAAGCGCCTTCCTCAGGATTTAATCAATCAGATTGCCGCCGGCGAGGTGGTTGAAAGACCTGCCTCAGTATTAAAAGAACTTGTAGAAAATTCCATAGATGCAGATAGTACACAAATCACCATAAGGGTTGATAAGGGCGGGACTAAACTTATTTCTGTTTCAGATAACGGGATAGGCATGAGCGTCAGTGATGCGAATATTGCCTTTGAAAGACATGCCACGAGCAAGCTTATTTCATCAGATGATCTTTTCAACATCCATACGCTTGGTTTCAGGGGGGAGGCCCTTGCGAGCATTGCCTCGGTGGCGAAGGTCAGCCTCAGGACGCGCGAGAGAAATGCCCTGACCGGTACATTCATGGAGATTGAAGGGGGGAGCATCCTTAAAAATACAGAATGCGGTTGTCCGCCGGGTACAGAGATTGAGGTAAGAGACATATTCTATAATGTGCCGGCGAGAAGGAGTTTTCTAAAAACAGTTTCAACAGAACATGGGCACATATTGTCCACAGTAATACACCAGGCGCTTTCACACATCAATATACACTTTATACTGACCGGCGGAGGAGACAGGGCTAAGATTATCATTGATCTTCCTTCTGTTGACAGTATTGAGGACAGGGTCTTACAGATTTATGGTAATGAAGTGATTGAGAGATTGATTTCTATTCCAGGTGAAACACCCATTAGCTCCAGTGGATTAAGTATATATGGTTTAGTATCTAAGCCGGTCTTAACATTCAGGAACAAAGAAAACCAGTTGTTCTTTGTCAATAAGAGGGCTGTTAAAAACCCATCATTATCTCATGCCGTACAGGAGGCATATCGTGATCTGATTCCAGGAGACAGTTGCCCCATGGTGGTCCTGTTCATAGATATTGCCCCTGACTTAGTGGATGTCAATGTGCATCCAACCAAGAGAGAGGTCAGGTTCAGGGACAGCAGGTATATTCATGACATGGTGGTAGAGGCGATAAGGGGGGCGTTGCAGGCAAAGGGGAAGAGTGAGGACGTAGCGCCGGCCTTTATGGCCGGCACGAGGTGGGGGATGAACCCCCACGCTACGGAATGGTTGGATAAGGGGGGATTTGAAACTGGTTCTTCGAATGCAAGCCTGACAGTCTCAGAAGGTTTCAATCCGTTCATAGAAAAGACACATTATCAGGCTCAGGAACTGTATACTGAGCCGCTTGTAAGGATATTTGGACAGACAGGCGCACTCTTTATTATAGCTGAAATCAATGGCGAACTGAGTATTATAGACCAGCACGCCGCACATGAGCGGGTCGTCTATGACCGATTAAAGCTCGGATATGAAAGGGGAGGCAGTGCAGCTCAGGCTCTGCTGATCCCTGAGACTATTGAATTAAGTATTGATAAAGCGCATACGTTATGTGAATATAAGGAATTTTTAAATGCCCTTGGTTTTGACATAGGGGAGATAGGCGACAGGTCTTTTATTGTAAGGGCAGTCCCGGAGGTCTTTACAGGTGATGATTACAGATCGCTACTGATTAATATGACAGACGAGATTAAAGAACGGGATTTCTCCACTGTTAAGGGTATGAAGCTTGATGTTATAGATGAAGTGGTAAAGGCGTTGTTAAGCAGAAAGGCCTGCCATACTGCGGTAAGGGCAAAGGGTCTGCTGACTGCCGGGGAGATGATGTCTCTTGTCAATGATTTGCTCCGTACTGATATGCCGTATACCTGTCCGCATGGCAGGCCCATTGTCAGGAGATTCACTTATGATGAGCTTGCGGGGATGTTTGGCAGGAAATGAGGATGAAAATCTCCTCCCCTCTGCTTGTTATTGTCGGCCCGACAGCAACAGGCAAGAGCGCACTGGCGGTTTACTTAGCGAAGGTTTTTAACGGGGAGGTTATCAGCGCCGATTCCATGCAGGTGTACGAAGGGATGGACATTGGAACTGCCAAACCTTCTATGGAGGAGATGGCAGGCATACCTCATCACCTGCTTGGCATTATCAGGCCGGGAGAGCCATTCAGTGTTGGTGAATATGTAAGGTTTGTAAGGCCTGTTATAGACAGACTGCATAAAGATGGGGGGCTGCCCGTAATCGCCGGCGGTACAGGCCTTTATATAAAGGCTGTTGTTGACGGTCTTTGTGAGGCGCCGCAGGCAGACAGGGAGATTCGAAGAAAGCTGCTGAAGGATGAGGATGACCATGGCAAGGGTTATCTCTATAAAAGGTTGTGTGAGGTTGATCCTGTCTCAGCATCAAGGATTAAGCCTAATGATATTGTAAGGACAATGCGGGCGCTGGAGGTTTATGAAATATCCGGTATTCCGATATCGGATATTCAGGGTGATCATGGCTTTAGTGAAGGCCGATATGACTACTTCATGATCGGTCTCACTATGGACCGAAAAAAGCTGTACAGGAGGATTGAGGAACGTGTAGACAGTATGATGGAAAAAGGTCTTGAGGCAGAGGTAAGAGGGCTGATGGATAAAGGTTATGAATCATTTATATTGATGAATGGCCTTGGATATAAACAGATTGCAGGATATATCAAAGGCTGGTATAGTCTGGATGAGGCTGTAGCGCTGTTAAAGAGGGATACGAGGAGATATGCGAAGAGGCAGCTTACGTGGTTCCGTCGGGATGCGAGGATAAGGTGGTATGAGGTCAGAGATGACTGCTCCCATTATGCTGAAATTGAGAATGATATAAGAAGTACGATGATGTTAACCTGAGCAAAGGAGAGAGATAATGAGTAAATCACCCATCAACCTGCAGGATCAGTTTTTAAATCACATTAGAAAGGAAAAGACCTCTGTAACGGTGCATTTGCTGAATGGTTCCAAAATCACAGGCATTCTCAGGGCTTTTGATAATTTCAGCATACTGGTAAAGGGTGACAGCCAGCACCTTATATATAAACATTCTGTAGCTGTTATTGTTCCAAAGAAGGCAATACGTGATTTCGATGTGAGAGAGAATGAGGAAAAGAAGACAGAGGAGGCAGTCAATGCAGGAAGCTGAGATTGGTGTAATAGGCGGAAGCGGGCTTTATCAGATGGAGGGGCTTGAAGGGCTTGAAGAGGTTAAGATAGAAACTCCTTTTGGTGATCCATCGGATAGTTTTATTGTCGGGAAGCTGATGGGAAGGAGAGTGGCATTCTTATCAAGGCACAGAAGGGGGCATGCAATACAGCCGTCAGACATTAACTTCCGGGCCAATATCTACGGGATGAAGAAACTTGGTGTAAACAGGATAATCTCTGTCAGTGCAGTAGGCAGTATGAAAGAGAATATACATCCTGAAGAGATAGTCATTCCCGATCAGTTCTATGACAATACAAAACGCCGTATCAGTACATTCTTCGGTGATGGCATTGTTGCACATGTCTCCCTTGCAGACCCTGTCTGCACGGATCTTGCCGGGACGCTTTATCAGTCGGCAGTAAAAGTCGGGGCAAAGGTTCACAATGGCGGTGTCTATATCTGCATAGAAGGCCCGCAGTTCTCTTCCCGCGGTGAGTCATACATTTACAAGAGCTGGGGAGTTGATATTATAGGGATGACTAATGTAACAGAGGCCAAGCTGGCAAGGGAGGCAGAGTTGTGCTATTCCACCATAGCCCTGGTTACGGACTATGACTGCTGGCATCAGGAGGAGGAGGCTGTTACAACGGACGCAATAATAGCGATACTGAACAAAAATGTGGACACTTCAAAAAAGATAATCAAACAGGCGGTCAGCACGATCTCCACCGACTCAGAATGCAGTTGCCGTCACGCACTTAAAGACGCAATCATAACATCACGTGAGGGAATTCCGTCTGAGACAAGGGAGAGACTGGGGCTGATTATCGGGAAATATATTAAGTAGAGAGTAAGGAGGGAGAGTATGAGTTTACTTGTTGTTGGTTCAGTAGCATTTGACAGTGTAAAGACGCCATTCGGAGAGAGAGAGGAGATACTGGGAGGGTCTGCAACCTATTTTTCCACATCAGCAAGCTATTTTACTCCTGTAAACCTTGTTGCCGTCGTGGGTGATGACTTTCCGGATCAGCACATTACATTCCTTAAAAGCCGTGGTGTAAATACAGAGGGACTGGAAAGGCAGTCAGGTAAGACCTTCAGGTGGAAAGGGGAGTATGGTTTTCAGCTTAACGAGGCCAATACGCTTGAGACGCATCTGAATGTCTTTGAATCATTCAGGCCGACGATTCCGCAGTCGTATCGTGATTCTGAAGTTGTATTCCTCGCAAATATTGACCCTGAACTGCAGAGCGATGTCCTCAGGCAGGTAAATTCTCCGGGAATAATAGCCTGTGACACAATGAATTTCTGGATCTCGGGCAAGAGGGATGCATTATTAAATACACTTAAAAAAGTGGATATCCTGATAATCAATGACGGTGAGGCAAGACAGCTTGCCATGGAGGCTAACCTTGTTAAGGCTGCATCCGTTATCAGGTCTTATGGTCCTAAACATGTTATTGTTAAAAGGGGAGAGTATGGGGCACTGATGTTCAACTCGAAGAGTGTCTTTGCAGCTCCTGCCTATCCATTAGAGAGTGTCTTTGATCCTACCGGCGCCGGAGACAGCTTTGCCGGCGGTTTCCTTGGTTATCTCGCGAGTACGCGGAACTTCAACGAGGAAAACATGAGGCAGGCCGTTATATTCGGGAGTGTTATGGCATCGTTTGTAGTTGAGGACTTCAGCCTTAACAGGATCAGGGCGCTTGACTATGAAGAGATACTTAACAGATACAGGGAGTTTAAACGGCTTACCCATTTTGAAGATGCCGGGGAGATATTTAACAGATGAACCGCTTAGGGACTATATTTGCATGTGTGGCTGTATCTCTATTCCTTGTGTCCGGCTGTGGACTTACAAAGAGCAGGATAAAGAGTGAAAGGGAGGCTGATGCCCATCACAAGCTTGGCATTGCCTATCTGAATGAAAATAATCTGCAGATGGCCTTTATGGAATTCATAAAGGCAGTAGAGTACAACCCGAATGAGAAAACTTATCATTATGCACTTGGACATGTCTATTTCAATATGAATAAATTCAACGACGCTATTAAGTCATACAGTAATGCACTGGCTATTGATCCGATGTATGGTGATGCTCATAATGCGCTTGGTGCAGTATATGGGAAGATGGAGCTGTGGGATAATGCCGTGAGTGAATATCAGAAGGCGCTGAACAGTCCGGAGTACACCACCCCGCAGTGGGCAAGATTTAATCTTGGGATTGCGTACTTTAAAAAGGATGATTATCAGTCAGCCCGGACAGAGTTTAATGAGGCAATAAAGATACAACCGGAAGTCGCTGTTTTTCATCTCTGGCTCGGTCACACATACATGAAAATGGATATGACAAAGGATGCAATAGCCGCATATGAAGAGGCTAAGAAGCGGGATAAGAATAATGTGGATGTCTATCTTAACCTTGGCCTGGCATATTTCAAGGAGAATAATAACGCAGAAGCCCTTGCTGCATTTAAAAAAGTGGTTGCAACAGCGCCTGACAGTGCAGCTGCGGCAGAGGCTATGAAGTATATCGGTATGTTTAATAAGTGATGATATGGAGACAATAGGCAAATACCTGAAACGTGTAAGAGAGACCTGCGGATATAGTCTTGAGGATGTAGCAGGGATTACCAGGATAAATCTCCGGTATCTTGAGGCTATAGAAAAGGATGACTTTGAAAAAATTCCGGGGGAGACATTTTCTCATGGGTTTATTCGCTCTTTTGCGAGATGTATAGGCATCAGCGATGAGGATATCAGCAGGAAGATCAGGGAGACTTTAAAGACAGAGCCGCAGGCAGTTAATACCCAAAATCAGGATGACATGGCTGAAAGAAGCGTGGTTCGCAAGCCAGGGAAGGCAAGGATTATATTGCCGGCAGCCGCTGCTGTCATATTGGCTGCACTGCTGATAGTACTATTTACCAGCGGGAGGGAAAGCGGGACAATACGGAATTCGAAGGAGTTGAAGGAAGTTCCGGCGGAAAGTATCGAGGTTCAGCCGCAGGTGGTTGCAGAGAATAATCAGGTTGTACAGAAGAAGGTTGAACCTGTTGTGTTGAAAGTCTATGCGCGTGAGTTGACATGGATAAGCGCCAGGATTGATGACAAAGAGACAAAAGAAGCGCTTCTGCAACCTGGTGACGGTGTGATGTGGAACGGCGATGAGAAGGTTGTTATAACAGTCGGCAATGCCGGCGGAATTGATCTGGATGTAAACGGCAAGAGACTTGATCCCATAGGCAGGAGAGGGGAGGTCATCAGAGATGCCGTTGTAACGAGTGAAGGGGTAAAAAGACCATAGCAATAATTCTGTCATTCCCGAAGTTTTTTATCGGGAATATGGTTTTAACCCGCTGTATCGCTATAGGTTTAAATCATGAAATCAGTTGAAGATGCCGTAAACTGTATAAACGCTAAGATACCTCATTACTCAGGCTCACTCGGAATAATAACAGGCTCAGGCTGGGACCTCAGGGATCTTCCGGATAATGTAACGGAAATAGAATATAAGGATATACCCGGTTTTCCGGTGCCGTCAGTAGGTGGACACAGAGGCAGGCTGATCCATGGTTCTCACAATGGCACAGAGGTTCTTCTCCTTCAGGGACGTGTGCATTATTATGAGGGATACAGCATGGAAGAAGTTACCTTTTCTGTCAGGGTTCTTTCAGCGCTGGGAATAAAGCAGGTTGTTCTCACAAATGCGGCGGGCGGCATAAGACCTGATATCAAACCTGGTGATTTTATGTTAGTTACTGATCACATAAATCTGATGGGAGTGAATCCCCTGAGGAGCAAGGTAAGCTCCCTGTGCCGCCAAAACCGTCATCCTGAATTTATTTCAGGATCTTCCACGATGCAGAGTCAGGAGATCCCGAAACAAGTTCGGGATGACATACATGACATGGGGGATGCTTTCGTTGACATGACAGATGCCTACGACAAACAGCTTGCCGGGATAGCGCTCAGCTCTGCGGAGAAACATGGCATTATGCTGCACACAGGCATCCTCGCAGCAGTCTCCGGCCCCTCATATGAGACCCCTGCAGAGATACGCATGCTCAGTACACTGGGCGCAGATGCGG
>Ga0209324_10001494_pt1 | contig 16145 bp, 11 predicted proteins | sample Rifsed19ft3_FD_184015 | JGI IMG/M metagenome (GOLD analysis project Ga0209324, IMG submission 184015) | Soil microbial communities from Rifle, Colorado, USA - sediment 19ft 3 (version 2) | ecosystem: Environmental > Terrestrial > Deep subsurface > Rock core/Sediment | place: Rifle, Colorado...
GGAAGGAGAGATACGGTTTTATTTCGAAAGTTATTTACATGAGCATGCAAAAGCCATGATAGGAGTGCGCTCATAAACTCTTCCTATCCGTTTTCCTGAGCGCACATCTCCCTGTTTTATGAGTTATGTGTTTACTTTTAGATTGGGGCCACTGAGTGTAAAACAAACTGGAAATGACTACAAGGAGGTTTTATATGTGGGTGGGGAAAATTAAACCGCTGAAATTGGGGAAATCTGCACCGTTGTTGACAGTGTTCCTTAGAAGCAGGGATATTCCTTTAGATTAGCCGCTTTGATTGTTATCGATTTCAGCCTCTTTTTCCATTATTCTCGAATAGATTGTTCACGCTTTCTGGATCGGTTTTTCAGACGCGCTCTTAGTGCTGGACTTGATAATATCCCTGAAAGATAATTTAAGCATTAATAATCCAGTTAATCCCAGGATCGTTGTTATGATTAAAACCAATACATGTGATATTAGAACAACAGCTAAAGCCAGTTCTATATTTTTTATCCCAAGTGCCAAAAAAACAGCCGTTCCGACTCCTTCATACGTGCCTATATATCCTGGAGGATTTGGAATAGCTTGAGACAACGCTATAAAAACTAGCCCCAAAAAAACAATTGAAATAGGGATTGTATAATTTAATCCCTTAAATATAAAGAACAATGATAAACTATTGGCCGTCCAAGCCAAACATGTGAACATAAAAACATTTAGAAAAGTTCTTGGGCTCTTACCTACATCTCCCGCACCTATTGCCAGCGAGTTTAAAGATTTTATGATTTTTTCAATTATTCTTTGTGGGAATCTGCAAAGCTGGAATGTTCTCTCGCAAAAGCTCAATAGAATTTCACGTTGATTGGACCCCAAAAACAAGATTAATAAAATAATTATAATAATTGCTGAAGACATTATCAGAGTATTCGTAAACCAATGAGGCATTACTACACTATTTGATGATATTAATAAAAAACCCGCAAAACCTATTATTACAAGCACAAATATATCTAATATTCTTTCTATCAGCACTGAGGAGAAACCCTCAAAAAATTCAGTGTTTTGTTTAGACTTTAACACATAAGGTTTTATAAATTCTCCTAAAGGTGGAAGAAAATTATTAGCAAGATAACCAATCGATCCTACCCAGAAAAGGAATGGAGTTTTATATCGATTCCTTAATATGATTTTCCAACGCAACGCTCTTATAAAATAGAATATTACTAACATAAAGGAAGACACAAGTATCCAATACAAAGAAGCAGACTGCATTACGACTAACACATTACTCATGTCTATATTTTTTAGGATGATTCCTATAATTATTAGCCCAATCAATATTCCGATTATTGTTCGATTCAAGCTGATTTTTTTTTGCATTGCTAATTTTCACCTCTTAACTTTGATATATTCACTTTATATATTTTTGATTCACCAATATAATATACCAATGGAAAATAATCTGTATTGAGATAGTCTTTCAATCTGAGTTTCGAGTACAGTGGATGCCTGCTGTTGCCTAATTTTGCCCATGCTGGAATAAATATGTGCGTTATATTTTGCTTATAAAAATATATTAAAAAATCACCGGGTTCAGATACTCTATATAAATCCTTTGCTTCCCAACCGTCTAAATAGAATAGATTTGGATAATTATCAATATAATAAATAGCTGCATCAAAAGTGGCTATCCTTTCATCGTTTTTTAAGTTCTCATTTATCCAATTCCAAGCAGAATAGTCGCCGTACATCTTTTTCAAAACTTCGTCGTTGGAACCTGGATTTGATATTACCCATTTTGCATCTATTCTATAGTCAAGATTACTTTTGATACTTTGGGATTTTACGCCCATGATGCCCAGCAGCATAGCAGGGATAAACATTAGAATAATAAACACAATCATTACAGATTTAATTATTTTTGAAACTTTATCTGCACTTCCTAAAGATAAGATCTCTATAATAGGTATAGCAGCAACCATTCCCATAAGAGGCAGTATTATTATAAAGTATCTCGACCAAAACCAACCTATTAATATAAAAATTGATATGGTAAATAATGACCATGCTACGAAAAGCCATGTCCATCTTTCTTTAATCCAAGCTAATGCAATTAGAAACGTGAAAATTACAGGTGAAAATATACCTTTATCAAACAGTATAAACTTTATTTGTGCAGTAACCCTGGATAATATATTACTTTCAAACAATGGCGCGCCTGAGTTATATTTTATCTCCTCAAGGGTAGCTTGCAACATGAAAGGTTCAATGAATTTGCTATGGAAAGTGCCATAACCTAAAGGATACACAGGATCTCCTAAAAGAAACAAATTCCTCAAATGCCAGATACCCCCCAAACTTAAGATGATCATTATGGACTTCAGAGTATCTATGTGTATTTTATTTTGATACACCATGAGCCCTATAAACATTATAAAAAACACCAGATAATATAAAGCAAGATAAGATGTGAGCAATGAAAAAGATAAAAATAAAGAAGATAAAATTAAGAATTTCTTCTCTCCATATTTCATAAACAAGGCAATCGATAAAATTGAGGTTGTTATAAAAAATGAAAGAATCATATAATTTGTTTCATATCTTGCATACATTATTGATAGAGGCGATAAAATGAATAGAAAACTGCAAACGAGTCCATATTTTCTATTCAATAGCAAAATCCCTGAACTGTATATTATTGAAATAATTAATACAAATATGGAAGGCGAAAGCAACTTCATGTAAAAATCATTGAAGTTTCCAATCATGATGTAAAAGAATGCTCCTAAGGCTGGAAACAAAGGGGGGTAATTCGCGCTCATTTCGATTCCAACGCTTGAACCGGCGATTATGGGTATGTTAGGATGAAAATCGTATATGATCTTCGCAAATGCTGCATGGTAAATTAAGGAGTCATATTCAATAACTGGATAAAAAATAGAATGATAAAAATTTAGAAGAACCATTAATAAAAAAGGCAGGAACACTATAATATTATTTTTTGAGATTTTAATGTTTTTGAGATTTGTTTCACTAAATAATCTGAAAGGATTTATATTATGGATCTTATAAGTAAAATAGTTTAATAATACAATCAAAATTAATATTGAGGATAATAGAACAATCTGATTTAATAATTGAAGTATGATTAAACTTACTGTAATAAAACCTACCGCTCCAATTCCTAACCCGATCGAAACAGAATAAAAAAAAACTTTATTCTCATGTGTTCCTCCAAAGATTAAAGCTCCAAGAGAGATGCCTGCAAAGAATATAAGCAAAATCGACAAAAGACCTACCATCGGATTGATCACAGCAATCATGGTAAAATGAATATCTGGATTTGAGATCAACTCTGATAGTTGAGCAATAGCAGGATCAATCCATGAACGATTTTTTTCTACATAGTGTAAATAACTTAATGATAGAATGAGCAAGACTGATATATACATCCCTAATCGTTTTTTATCAATATATGACGATATCATATATCGCATGTTCTCCATAGTTTGTTCCTTCAGTCCAGAATTTATTATAGTTTGGATTTACTAATATCAAATATATGCGATCCTTAAAAATCGATTTATTTGGATAGATCTGGAGCTTTGCAGATTTAATCTCACCACTATTTGTCAAAAATATATTTGCAATATTCAGCCAGGAACCGCCTTTTGATTTTTGCAGAAAGAAAGCATCTGCCAAACTTACATCCATTAGTTGATATAGTTCCAAATTATCAAAGCCCTGATCAACATAGGATAGCGTTAGATTAGTTTGATCTTTATTCATATCTATGTTAGTAATCATAATATCTGCAAATTTTTTGCCGTCTTGCGATCTCTGTCCCACTTTTATAGGGGTTCCATGAAATGACCTTGATTCCCATGTTCCTGTGTAAAATATAGCGGGTATAGGCTTTGAATTATTAGAAAAACTCAGGTTATTTATGAAAATTTCTGAACCATACGTCTCAACGATTAAATAAACTGAATCGTTGTTGACAGATTGAGTTGGATTTACAGTAAATTCAAAATTCTTTAATAATTTTGAGTCTGCTGTATAAATTTGTGCTACTGGTTTCCACTCGTTGTTTTTAGTGAGTTGGTATATATTGGTTCTATTAGTACCTATGTCTAAGTATGTAAGATTCAAATTTTCAGTGTCTGAACTCATATTTATGTTCTTAATTGTAATATCTGCAAATTTTTTACCATCCTGAGACCTCTGCCCAACTTTTATGGGAATTCCATTAAAGGACTTTGATTCCCAAGATCCAATATAAGACACAGTGGGTATAAGGTTAGAAATATTAGAAAGATCAAGGTCATTAACGAAAGATACAGAATCTCGCCTATCCTTCGTCAAGTAAAACGAGCTGTTAAGTGCTGCTCTGTTGTTGGACTCTGCATAATCAACCTTGATACTTTTGATAACAAAGTCCTCTCCTTCCGCAAAAAGCCCTAACTCCACGAAACCTCTTTCAACATCCATTGGAATTAAAAATTCGCGAATGCGCCACTCGCCAGAATTTTCTTTCTTAATGACATTATGATCATACAACCAGATTTGGTTATACGGGTTATAGAGATTGGTTATTAGCTTGCCATGACCTTTATCAAGATAGGTTATAGTCACATTCATTAATTGCGGAGTTGCAACATATAATCGAGGCGCATTGCTATTTCTAATTACAGACCTTACAACATGCCCATCGATTTCCATTACATTAGCCCAGCCACTTGGCGCTATGTAGGCAAGAGCCGTTGAATCTACTATGGGATCAGTTGTAAAGTTTCCTATCTTATAGACCTTTGAAGACCCATCTTCGAAGACGATTGGGAATTGCGGTGTGGATAAGAACTTCGTTAAAGGTAACTTACTAAATAGTTCTTTTTCTTCTTCATTAGCTCTTTCGAAAAAGAACTTTACATTATTCTGCTTCAGAAATGAGATCGTTTCATTTATATCATGTATCTGATAGAGTTTTTCAGCTTCCTTGTTGTCAAGGAAGAACATCGCTTTATAGCTCGAATTTTTAATGTAATAGATTCTCGTTTCAAATGTGGCGACTCGATCATGATCTCCCATATTATTGGTGAGAAAATTCCATGCACGTGCATCACTTCCATAATATTTATCAAACAGTTTTTGCTTCTCTATGTTCGGATTTGCTGTAAACCATAAATAGTCGTAGTGTGCATCTGATTTTGGCCATAAAGGTGCCATGAAAATATATGCAGTGCCGCTCACAACCATAGGTAATGCGAAAATTACCATCGAAAAAATCAAACATGATAAAAATAACTTAGCAAATTTTTTGAATGAATGATTTTGTAATTTATTACATGCATCAAATCCCTGTGAGAACATCAGACCGACCATCACCGAACTGTAGGGCATTGTTAACCAGAGGTATCTGATAAAACTTGGTTTATTCAGCAGTATGACTAAAGCCGGTATTAAAGCAAAAGCCAAGATTACATTTTTCATTTTTGCATTACTGAATAAAAACACTAAAATTGCTGGAAACACAAGCAATGCATTCAGCGGGTAAAAGGATGGATATAATAGAGCTGATGAAATAAAATCAAAAGTAGATGAAGTATGATTGCCAGTTGCGATGTACGAAGCAACATAGTTCAAGCTTCGTTTTGTATATTCATGCATCCAGGGAGAGATAAACTCACTTTTGAAAACTTCATTAAAGAATGGGTATAAAGGATTATGAAGCACTATTAAATTCCTGAAGTACGGAGCACCACCCATTATCATCATTGAAGAAATCATAATGAGCGCTCGTTTACATTTTAACCTGAAGGCTGTACCACTTTCCCTGAAACAATAGTATCCTAATAACACAATCAAGGCAGGGATAAAATAGAGTGCCTGATAGGAAGTAAGCAGTGCGAAACCGAACAAAATTCCACTTACAATCCAATAACGCATCATACCACCTTCGATTGCTTTTAAAAGGAATAGCACACCTATAGCCAGAAAGAATGTTACGGTGGTCTCCTGTGTGCTTAGAGATGAATAGCTCAGAAACGAAGGTACTGTAGAAAAAAGAAAGGCAGAGATAATACCAACTCTCTTTCCTCCTACCTCCTTACCGAGGCAATAAGTAGCCAGGATTGATAACAATCCCATTGTGGGAGTTATGATTCTGAGAAACAAATCATTGACCGAACCGATCCATAGATAATAGTACGATCCCAGTGCTGAGAATAAAAACGGATAATTAGCGCTCAATCCAATTCCAACTCCTCCGCCTGCAATAAATGGTAAACCATGCTCTCTAAATATGATACTTGCTAAAGGTGCATGATATATTATGGAATCAAATTCCAATGGAGGAAACATTATAGCATGATAATAGATAGTAGCGAAAATGGTCACTATTATTGCCATAGCTATCCAGGTAGATTCAAATTTAGCTGGAACGGGTCCGGGTTTCCCCATGTAGAGACATTCTTTTAAGTACAATCCGAGAGAGTGTGGCTTTTTCTCTGAAAATCCAAAATAGAAAAAGATAATTATCATGAGCCAAAGAATTAGCAGGAGAGGATACAAATATAATAGTTTTAAATAACTGAGCAAGACTACTATTGAACCTGTAAGCCCAAAACCCAGGGCAAAGCTTACAAGTATAGTTTGGAATTTATCTTCCAGTTTGGGTAGGATATACTTAGTTGCCACCGTCCCTAATAAAAAAATTTGAATGGTTGCTAGAGTTGCTGAAAATAAACCATCTAAGTTTAATGGTGTATAATTGAACTCAGGCATTTTCAGCCAATTGATGAATTGCCTTAAGGCTTCTATATGCACTTTGGTCTGGTTGAAGGTATATAACCATGAAATAATAACCAGCGATATAAGCAGTAATACGAAATAGAGATTTTTTTTAAATCCATCTCCATTACTTATCCTACTCATATTGGTTTATCCTCAAAATTTTCTCATGAACCTATTTACAGGTATATCATCAAAGTAACTACTTGCACTGTTATCATCACTGAGTGATTTGTGAATGAGGGGGACATCCTTCGTAAGATAGCAAAATATCCCTTAACTTCTATTTTCTTTAACTGGGTTCAGAAATTTTTCAGATCAGTATCCCAACTCAAAACGCAAGCTAAATGCACCAAGGAGCTGCGATGCCATTATCTTCAAAAGTTTCGTGGGTTTATATACCTGTGTCTCTCCAGCAAATCGTTCTCTATGATTTATCGGAACTTCCATTATTTTGAATCCCTTTTTATAGACCCTTGCAATAAATTCAGGCCAGCAGCTATATTTCAGATGTTTTACCTCAGAAACTGTTGTATGGATAACATCTCTCTTTATCAGCATATATGGACAGCTCAAGTCATGATAAGGTACCCCACCAAGTAAAACCTTCATAATACTCTGAAATCCGCCAGAGAGTACTTTTCTATAAAATGCATCCTGCCTATCGACTCTCCATCCAAGCACGAGATCATATTCATCTTTGTTATCCCAGAATTTCCAGAAGTCCTTTGCTGCACATTGACCATCCGAATCAACAAAAAGAGCATAAGGTGTCCTAACATCACACAACCCGGCTTTTACCCCTCCCAGATATCCTCTTCGTTCATTGCTCATATTAAGTCTTATTGGAAGCTCTTTGCTCAAGCGCTTTAGGATCTCCTTTGTTCCATCTGTGCTGCCATCCTCTGCAACTAAGATCTCAGTAGGAATTCTTTTGCCAATTTCTTCATAAAATTCTTTGATAACATGTTCTATAGATTCTGCTTCATTATACACTGCAAATACAATAGAGAGCATTGGAGTAAAATTCGCCAAGAATATCACCTCTCCCAGATTAGTTTTTGGAACTTCTTCTTAATTTCTTCTTTATTTTTTGTGGTGTAATACCAGCTTATCGTTTTTCTAAGTCCCTCTTCTATTGAACATTCAGGCTGCCACTGCAACAATTTTTTAGTTTTTGTTAGATCTGCAGCTCTGCTGAATACACCAACGGGTTTTGATGTATCTAAAAATATTTCATTGGGTCTCCATCCGACTATATCAAATATTTTTTCAGCAATATCTTTAATCTTAATATGGTCAGAAGTTCCGACATTAACTGCTGAACCATCTTCTATTCTTTCACATGCATGAATTAAGCCGTCAACAATGTCGTTCACATATGTGAAATTTCTATCTTGTTCACCTGTGCCCCAGATTTCATATGGTTCTTGTTCTATAAATGCTTTCGCTATTAAAGCGATAACAGCATGAGTTTCATTTTCTCTTGGGCCGTAAGCAGTAAATATTCTGCAGCTTGCGCATTTTAATCCATATTCTTTATGATATGCTTTCAAAGCCATCTCCCCCATTAATTTTGACCATCCATATTCCAGATCAGCATTTGCCTTTCCAGGAACGAAAGGATCTGCCATATCCTCTCTTAGGTAAACCGTTTTTCCCTCTGTTTCTTTTTCTTCCTGCAGGAAGGTCGGATAAACACATGCAGAGCTGGCAAAACATATTCTCTCAACGCCTGATTTAAATGCAGTTTTGAACACCATGCCATCAAGCAACATATTTGAGGCACATTCGGCTGGATGAGTGTCTATATATCCGCGACCTCCATGTTCTGCCGCTAAATGAAACACAGTATCGACATCTTCCATGGCTTTTTGTGTAAAACTACTTTCTTCCAGATTCCCCTCAAAAAATTCTATTTTATCTCTGGACCCATTAAGATTTTCAAGCCTGCCACTAGATAGGTTGTCTGCTATCTTTATGTCAGCGCCAAGCTCTACCAATTTATCGACCAGATGACTCCCTATAAAGGATGCTCCACCCGTTACCAAAACTCTTTTTCCTTTCCAGTTCATTTAATATTCCTCCATTTTTAAATTATTAATAAAGTATAAATAATTAAATTCGAACGATATCGTCCTCTTCCAGATAACCACCGGTCTGCACCTCTATGATATGCAATTCGATTTTTCCAGGGTTCTCAATCCTGTGCATCAATGACTTGGGGACATAGACGCTTTCGTTCTCGTGTAAGAATTCTTCTTGCCCGTCTTTAACGACCTTGGCTGTACCTTTTACTACAATCCAGTGTTCTGCCCTGTGATGGTGAAACTGATAGCTTAGCGACCTGCCAGGCAGGACGCATAACCTTTTTACTTTGTACATCTGACCTTCCTCAAGAACAACATAGTATCCCCACTGCCGGAAGACAGTGGCATGCTGTATTGCCTCTTCATAATCTTTTTTCTTGAGCTCCTCGACCAGGTCTTTTACTTTCTCGGCATAAGTCCTGTTTGCCAGCAGCAAGGCGTCTTTCGTGTTTACAACTATTAGGTTCTCAAGCCCCACAGTTGCTGTAAGTCTGTCCTCGCTCCATATCAGGCAGTCCTTAGTGTCTATTGAAGCGACCTTCCCTCTCAGAGCGTTGTTGTTTTCATCCTTTTTATAGACATCGTACACGCTCTGCCATGAACCAACATCCTTCCATTCTCCGCTATAAGGGAAAACTGTTGCCTGCTTTGACTTCTCTATTATCCCGTAGTCTATGGAAATATTCGGAAGATTGTGATAATTGGCGAGTAATTTCTCAGAGGAAACCATATGATGGTAAATCTGTGGCAGACATACCTCAAACTCCTCAATCATTCTGGAAACATCGAACAAAAAGATTCCTGAGTTCCAGAAGCAGTCCTCAGCGACCATTTTTTTGGCCAGTTCCTGTTCTGGCTTTTCTATAAATTTCTCTGCAGAAAAGCCGCAGCCATTTTCCTTTCCAGGCTTTATGTAGCCGTAGCCTGTCGCAGCATAAGAAGGTTTTATCCCGAAAAGGCATATACGATCAGCGCATGCTTCTGCTTTTTTCGCTGTTTCAAAAAAACTCTCTGATATCAGATGATCACTCGGCAGTACCAGTACCTTGCCTCCGCCGTTTTCCTCCTGGAGATGCTTGCATGCAAGGGCTATCGCGGGGGCGGTGTTCCTTCCTACCGGTTCCTTAAGGATTGCCTCTTCCTTAACCCTGCCCTCAAGCTGATACTTCACATGGTAATACTGAGCCAGATTGGTGACCACACATATGTCCTCTACATATTTTCGTGCCCTCTCCACTGTTTGCTGAAGCAACGAGCCATTTGAATCGAGACTCATGAACTGCTTTGGATATAGCTCTCTGCTCACAGGCCAGAGCCGCTTACCTGACCCACCTGCTAGTATTACTCCTATCATTAGGATGATATACATTATATTCCCAGTATAAAAACATGATGGTAATTAGCATTATGGTAATGTATATATAGATTAAGTGCTCTATAAAGGAGGACGGAATTGTTTAAGGATTTGATATATAGCGGAGTATTTACTTACATGAATTATTGTAAATATTGACTGCTGCCTATGGCATTTTGTCGCAAAGATATGAATGCAGGAGGCTTTGAGGAGGAAATAGGATGGTGGATAAGAAAAATAAAAATGGATCGTTTATAGCATGCATAATTATTGCATTGGTTACCATTCCAATACTGATTATTTCATGGCCTATCGTAGGAGCAGTAAAGGTCACTTTAATTACTGATAAGACGGAGGTAAAAGCTGGAGATTTAGCAGAGAACACAATTACCTTCACAACATGGATTAATTTATCCAATCCCGATGCATATATCCCTATGCAACGTGTTTTCCTGAATATAACAGGCAATTTTTCAAGATCTTTTTCATTTGATTTGAATGGGGGTGATGTTCAGGGTCAGGCGTTCGATGGCGAAATAAACGTCACTGCAGGAGGGGATTCTTTAGGTCCAGATAATTTCGGTTATGGGCTGGGTTATGGATATGATTTCAATACAGGTGAGAGCTATAATTTTGGTTATGGGTACGGATATGGTTATGTATACGGATCCGGCATAGCGCCATTGAACAGGTCCTATACAATCAGTCTGAATACATCCAGAATGTTTGATGGCAGTTATGCAGCAAAAGCCAGTATTTATACGGCCAATAGTGTACATCTTTTATTTGAGTCACCTTCTATTAATTTCACCGTTCTCCCCAGACTGATTACTGCAGAAATCCCATCAATCCCGGCTAATAGTACTCAATCTTCAGGTCTAACTTCTACACCAGTCGGGGATTTTGAATGGATTGTAGCGACTAACAGCACTGCATCACCTGTCATACTCAATGTAACAATCTCAGTGAACCCGCCAGCCGGCGCAACAAATATATCTTCAGCATTTGCAGGAGCGATACCAGACCTTTATTTCAATATCTCGGTCAATAATTCGGCATGGTTTGCAAACTTGTCACATGTACAGTTCAGGGCATACTATAATGAATCAAAAATTCCTTCAAATGTAGATGAAAATACGCTCAGGGCATATAGATTTGCAACTACATGGCAGCGCCTGGACTGTGCTGGACTTGGTGGATGCAATGCCACGCTTAATGATGGGGCAATCCTCTATGCGGCAGGGGTGAACTCGACCGGTAATTACGTATGGGCCAACCTCAGCAGATTTTCACCCTTTGCAGTTGCAGGAACTGTAACTGTAACTGTAACTGCATCAACAGCCACTTCGACATCCTCAGGCAGTGGCGGTGGAGGAGGCGGTGGTGGTGGAGCCTCGGCTGAAAATTATTCCAATATCGAAGTAAAAGAGAAATATGATTTGCATATTTTCAAGGATAAAACCACATCATACAAGTTCGCTAACACAAGCAACCCCATATTGTTCGTTAATATAACAGGCAATGCAAATGCAGGAGAGATTACTGCATCTGTAGAGGTACTGAGAAACACTTCATCCCTTGTAAAAATCCCGGTACCAGGTACTGTTTATAAGAATGTCAACATATGGGTTGGAACATCTGGATTTGCAGTGCCCAAGAACATAAAGGAAGCAGTAATCGCATTTAAGGTTTTGAACTCGTGGATTGAAGTAAACAAGTTTGCAAATAGCGATGTCAGAATGGTTAAGTGGGATGGCAGCCAGTGGGTGCAGCTTGAAACCGCAGAAAAGACCAGAGATAGTATACATACTTACTATGAGGCAAAGACAGATTCCTTCTCATCTTTTGCAATAACTGGATTGAAAAGAGAATTGGTACCGACATCAACGCCGCCAATTGAGGCAACAGGAACACCTGGACTGACTGGAACTGCAACTCAGACAGAAAAGGCTGATGGATTTAAAGATATTCTGACAATAGCAGCGGTGCTTTTAGTAATAATAATAGCAATCCTTGCAGCATTGTATGTATTCAAGCAAAAGAAGGAGTGAGCAATCACCTTCTTAACTTTTTTATTTTATATATGCAATGCGGTTTTTAATATGAGATAGTAAGTTATTTGAACTGCTTGGGTTTTTGAGATGCACGTATATTCGTAAAGACGTGGGACGAATACGATACATTCGCATGCTTGATCAAGCTGAAATTCCAAAATACGTCTCCATGCTGAAAGAAGATTTAGACAGAGATAAAATAGCTGCGATTCCATTCCCTTTATAAGAGGCAGTGAACCCGCGCTTCGAGCTTCTTGCTTTATTGAACACTGCTCCCTGATATCCGAAGAGATAAAAAAGGCAGGGGGGCGAGAGGTTGGATGCGTGGAAGGGAAGGAGAGATACGGTTTTATTTCGAAAGTTATTTACATGAGCATGCAAAAGCCATGATAGGAGTGCGCTCATAAACTCTTCCTATCCGTTTTCCTGAGCGCACATCTACCAGTTTGTGAGTTATATGTTTCCTTTTAGATTTGGGCCACTGAGTGTAAAACAAACTGGAAATGACTACAAGGAGGTGAGAGGTTGGGGGTCTGGGGGAAGGGGAGAAACTATTCTGATAGCCCATTTATTCCTTTTTCGCTTTTCTTTTTAATAGGAATGCTAATAAATCTTTGCTGAGCCTTGTCTCTCTTCCAAGTTGATTTAAGAGGTCAGATTCGGATAAGCCATCTTTCTTAAGTTCCTGCATTCGATCAAAGACCTCAGGTTTAATCTCGGAATATTCATTAATATCCTTTCTGTGCCCCCACACATCGCCTTCAAGTAATGCTATGTCCTGCATATTCAAGAACATCTTGGTAGAATTTGATATGGTCTTGATATATGAACCTGGAATCTGTATTGCTTTCACATCAGGACATGTCTGAACTAATGAAAAAATGTCCGTATTCGATGGTCGAAAAGTGAGATGAATTATCTTCTCTCCCGCTCCGAGTGAATTAATTTCTTCTCTTGAACTAACTATCCTAAGTCTCATAATACTCTCCCTTTTAATTTTAGACTGTTTACACTGTCTAACTTAACCACATAGTATAAAAATTCATTCAAATGTTTCAATATGTCTGCGGGAATTATACTTGAGAAGGCAAATAGTTCTACAGAAAAACAATAATCTATATATATTGTTCTGTACAAAAACAATATTGAAGTTTCAATGAATGCTACTGAAATGATATTTGAGGAATGGAAAACATACGCCCAGAAAAAGGCACTGAAGATGCGGGCACTTGATTTAGGGGGCATGATATCAAATTCCCGGCTCAAAATCGTCGGTATTACAGGTATACGCAGGTCGGGAAAATCGAGCATTCTGATCATGCTCCAGCAGGAGCTTATCAAAGAAGGTGAAAATGCGGCGTATGTCAATCTTGAGGACAGTAGGATCAAGGATAATAAAACTGTGCTTGATGATGTGCTCAAATGGTTCGGAGACAAAGGATTTCTTTTGCTGGATGAAGTAACAGGCGTCCACGATTGGGAAGGATGGCTTGCAAGAAACCACGAATTGTTAAAAGGAAGGCTGCACTTGATCGTAAGCTCATCCCGCAAAAAGCTTGTAATTCCGTCCAGGCCGCTCAGGGGGCGGATGCTTGCTTATGATCTGTTCCCGCTATCCTTCAAGGAATTCCTGGGTTTCAGGGGCATTGAAGTTGAACTGACCGTTGCAGGAATAGGCAGAATAGAAAGGGCGCTTGACGAGTATCTTATATACGGCGGATTTCCTGAAGTTGTGCTGATAGGGGATAAAACCGATAAGATACGGCTTTTGAATTCATATTTCAAGGATATCATAGGCCTTGACGTAGCGGAAATGTCGGGTGAAAGTATAACAACAGTAGAGCTCTTTGGAAAATACATAATCGAAACACCCTATTTTTCGGCATCAAAATGCCTGAACTTCTTTAAGGGATTGGGGCATAAAATTGGCAAAGAAAGCCTGCTTGATCTTGAAAAATACTCGCAGAACGGGTATCTTTTCTTTTTCGTCCACATATTCTCCCATACCATAAAAGACCGCACGCAATATCCCCGAAAAGCGTATCTGGGCGACACGGGATTTATGTACTCAATGAGTGGCAAGATAGACATGGGCAGGCTGTTTGAGAACGCGGTCTTTTTGGAACTAAAACGCAACACGCCTCAGCAGTACGATATCCATTACTGGAAAAACAGGGAAGGCTTTGAAGCGGATTTCGTCATACGTGAGGGGCTGAAGATCAAGGAAGTAATTCAGGTTTCATATGAATTGAAAAGCGAAAAGACAAAAGACCGTGAAGTTCGCGGGCTTGTAGCATGCGCCAGGGATGCGGGGTTAAAGCATGGTCTGATAATTACAAAGGATTTTGAAAGAGTCGAAACTGTTGATGGAATAAAAATAACGTTCATGTCGCTCTGGAAGTGGCTTCTGGAGATGTGATTGATGCCGGGAGGCGCAGCGTTTCGACAACTCAGCGTTCCTCGCCATCGCGTAGCAATGAAACTTGCCCGTTATTTGCGGCACAGCAAAGTAACTTACTCCGTAGCGTTTATTGGGCAATATAACAAAGGCAACTGATCGGGTGAGGGGTGTGGTGTGGAGAGGAGCAAAGATGTAATTTGTTCACCGTCTGGCAGAAAAAAGCCAAAAAACGGTACCTATTTTAATTTATATACGTTTTTTGATATCCCTTTGAGTAAAACCTCATCAGCAAAAAACCATCATCAGTGATGTATTTATATTGCCTAATTGTATACATACTGTTGGAGGTGAGAGTATGTTGTGTATATTATGGTTCAAGTGGGCTCCGGAGAATACATCAAGACTTATAGAACTTTGGAAAGAGTTCAAGTATCCAGAAGACGTTAAACTGATAGGCAGATATCTCCTGATTGGCAGGCATATCTCTGTAGCAATATTTGATGCTCCAAACGAGGAAGCAATTCTGAGAATAACCTACCCGTTCAGAGAATTAGGAGTGCCCCATATAGCTCCCGCATTACCACTTGAAGAAGCACTGGAAATGATGGAAAAAATGTAGTTACCTGAATTTCACAGAACGATAGTACCAATTCATCTCCCCTTTAAGAGGCGGTGGTGTTGTTGGTACAATTATTTTTCTCTGTCTCATAAATGACGGAAGAATTTGGCGTAAAATCCTAAGTATACTATGCGCACCACTCCAAACAGAGAGCAGAACAGAAAGATCTCAATATTCACGTTAGAGCCATAGAATATCTAACAAATATCTTTGTATCTTTGTATGATATATAAGAATGAAAGAAAAGCCATAATCTGTACTGGCTGTGCTAACCAGATAAAGGGCGAATATATAGTTCGAGAAAAAAATGGCGTGGAGGAGTATTACCATCCACAATGTGCCAAAAGCGCCGGAGTCTTGAAGCTGCCCGTGCAAATAAGATTTACATAGAAGGATTAATAATCACCATTCTCCGATGTTTTTAGGATATGGTTTTTTATGGGTAACAAAGAGATATTATCGTACGATGTCTTCTAATACTTGAGGTTTGAATCTTTGGAAAAGGACAACACTAACAGGTGCAGAGAATGCACGTGGTTCGACCCTGCCTATGACCAGTGCTCTTCTATGGAACAGTAAGACCGGATGATTTGGCTTGCATGGAATTCCAGTCCGTATAAAGCTAAAGGTATATGCTGCAGCGGCACGGTGCGAGGTGTGGTCTGGAGAGGGGAGAGGGCAAAAGATGTAGCTTTTTCACAGCCTGGCAGAAAAAAACCAGAAGAACGGTGTATAATTACTGCTAAACAGAGCCTTACATAGAAACCGCTATCCTCTGAACACAAAGCATAAAAGTCACTTTAAGCCTATCATACAGGCTTTCTTTGACTTAGATAG
>Ga0209324_10001496_pt1 | contig 16144 bp, 18 predicted proteins | sample Rifsed19ft3_FD_184015 | JGI IMG/M metagenome (GOLD analysis project Ga0209324, IMG submission 184015) | Soil microbial communities from Rifle, Colorado, USA - sediment 19ft 3 (version 2) | ecosystem: Environmental > Terrestrial > Deep subsurface > Rock core/Sediment | place: Rifle, Colorado...
ACATCTGATACACCTGACACCGGTACCGGAACGGGCATTACCCGTAACTGGCAGCGCATGCAGGCGACTCTATTGTCCCGCAATATAACACTTAAAGACGAGTCAACACTCCTGCAAGCCATGAGGATTGAGAAAATGCCGGAAGAAAAACGGGAAGAAGCGTTAAACTATCTTCTCGGTCTTGCTTATATGAAGGCAGGACGATACAGTGATGCTATTCCGAGGTATCTTACTGCTATAGGGCTGAATGAGAATAATCATCTCTATTATGCTGACATTGCATTCTGTTATTTAAAACAACAGGACATTGACAAAAGCAGGGAGGCCGCAATCAAAAGTATTTTACTGAGCAGGGATTATGCGCCTGCTCACGTAATAATGGGAATTATAGAACTGGATTCTGATAATCTGACTAAGGCAATCTCACACCTCGATGATGCGCTGAAAATAGATGAAGCAAACTCCATGGCCAACTTCTATCTTGCAATGGCATACAGGAAAAGCAGCGATGCCGGGAAAGAGGCATTCTATTCTGCCCGGTATTTCAAGTTGAACTTAGACCCTGAGAGGGCGCTTAAGGAGTTAAACAGGGCAAAAGATCTCGTAACTATTGACACCCCGATGCACTTCAGAATACTGCAGGAGATAGAAGAAATTAAACGTGAGGGCTTATAAAGGATGCGAATCTTCAGGCTGAGGACAGTGCCGATAGTTATACTGCTTGTTATAGTTGCGGTTGTTTTATGGTTACTTATACCTCTGCACCCTTCCGCACGAAAAGATATACTCCATGGAAAGGCTTACATCACCGGCACGGTCAGGATAAAACCCATTTTTGACAAACCATTATCCTCAATAGTTTCTGCTTTACCGGGTAATTCCAGTGCACTAAGCAATGTGCCTTTCTTTGTCAGACCGCTTATTCCTCCTGTAATAAAGTTCTACCTTCAGGGCAGCAGAGAGGGGGAGGGATGGGCTGTAGTTGCAGACCTCGGATGGAGGTCAAGGTTGTTCAGGATGCTTCATGGAATTATAATAGGACAGATGCAATACAGGGGTATGGGAGCTATCGAGGATGAACATGTCTTAAGAACCCCGTCAGGCACTAAGATCCTCTTTTATCAGGATGGCCGGACACTTTTTGTTGCAGAGGGAAATAATATCATAGAAAAGATCATCGGCCCTTCGTCAAATGAGGGGACTGTCCCGGACAGGGCTGACATTCAGAAAGCAGCAATGGAGACAGGAGATAAAAGGGTCATAGCCGGCATCTCGTTTTCAAATATTGACGGAGATATTACAAGGGGTATTGATATGCTGGAAAGTAAGAGCGGCTTTCTGCTGATGCCATCCGCCGGCAGCCTGATTAAAGGCTCCGTTGACCTGCGGCAGACAGGGAGTGATACGATTGCGGGCACTATATTACTGACAGTACGCGAAGATGGCGACTTTAAAGGATTAGAAAGTGACGTGACATATATAATTGACCTCCTTGACAGATTCCTCTCTGTGCAGAATATGAAAACTGACAGTACGATTAACAGGGAAGCTAATAACTTAACAATTCAAATCATGATTCATCCTGATGGAGAAAAATAATGAGTAAAACAATTGTACGTATAATTATTACTGCACTGTTGATTATGGTGATGACAGACGGTCTCTATGCACTTACCTTTGAATTCAGGAAAGATAAGCCCGGGGTTAAAGATTTTGTGTCTAAAAACCTCCACTTTTCCGTTGGAGGGGAGAATATAATATCAAGGCTTCCATCTACATTTTATGTAATTACTTATTTCCCGGATGACATTCCTGTAATAGCTTATAAGGGCGCCGCAATTCACCCGGACAGGATCTCAGGCGGGAAAAACGCCAAGAATATCAAAGGTCCGCATGGGACGAAGATTATATATAACCCAAACAGGCCTCCGGAGAAGATGCTGATATCCTCATATGTCTTATGGGATGGATGGGTCTTTACAGGCAATAAAAAAGAGACCCTGCAAAACCTTCTGAAACTCTATAAGAGTCCTTCAGATGTTGCAAAGACAGGCACGCTTACGCCATCCTTTAAGGAATGGAAGGAGGGGGGAATCAGGTTCTGGGGGGATAATTCAGACAGTCACCTCACTAATGTCTTTGAGGCACAGAAGAAGACCGTTTTAATCCCTCTCGTCAAAGACCCTAAAAAGATCCAGGCCATGGCAGGCGCCATTACACTTACAACCAGCCGGGAGATACGGGGTAAGATCATGGTAAAACCGGTAAACCAACAGGCGCTGAAGGACATAGAAGGAGACGCAAGATTTATAAATGAGACCATCAGAAGAAGACTTGTGGCAGTAAAATCACAGTATGAGGGTAAGATAAACAGCTCAGGCGGTAATATAATTTATGAAGTCTACATAGGTGATTATGGCGCAGCACAGGGACAGTTAGTAAAGAGCAGATAGAAGTTTGTAAGTATAATTAAGTTTCTTCCGGGTAATCCGATAAGGTGTGCGTACCAAAACAGGGCGCATGGAAGCGCCTGTTTAACCAGGGAGGGTTGCCATGGAAGTTATCAATCACTCTTTATTTCACAACAATAAACTTGCCAATCTTCTTGCACAAACCTCTCAGGGCGGCTTAGATCCGCAGTACGGCGTCAACACCAGAACCAAAGCCAGGGCTGAGCTTGAGATCACCACCGCAGAAGGAGACCGGGTCACGTTATTAAGCCAATCAAAGCTCCGGGCGGTTTATGCCGGTTACGACTCCCAGGGAAAACTGACAGGAACAGAGTCATCCGTCTCCACAAACATATATCAGATCGTCACAACAAACAATGTCGCAATAGCAGTTGAGGGTAATCTTAATGAGGAAGAACTTGCCGACATCCGGAATCTGCTTCAGTCGGTAGAAGATATGTTCACGAATTTTATCTCCGGCGACGGGACAATGGAAGAATCACTGGCAGCTTCATTATCACTTGATTCAATGAAGACCCTGTCACACTTCGATGCAGAGCTGAAATACTCTCAAAAAATTGAAGGGTTCGAAGCGGAGACAACGCCTGAAATGACAACTTTGACGGCATTTAAGGCCAAAACGAAGGCGTCCCTTCATCTTAGCGGCACAAGACTCACAATGAATGAGCCGGTACAGGCACCGTCCCAGGAAATCCTGCCTGAGGCTGTTACATCTGATATGGAGTCAGGCTCTGGCAGCACAGCAGCGGCCACGAATCTCCCGTCCACCTCAGTAACTACGGTCACCGATCCTGCAATGAATTCGGTCTCTATGATTAACTTGGAGGCAAAGCTCAAGACCTCTATAAAGGTAAAAGTAGCTCAAAGCCTGTTAAACACTGCCCCGTCCTCGGCATCAGTCACTCCTCAGGAACCTTCAGCCCCGGCAGTGCAGACCCAGCCTGTACAGTCTCCTGCAGATACAGCCGGCACACCGGTTTCCGCAGACAGCACTACTGCACAAAATCAGGCGGCAGATACAAGCTCTGCCAACCCAGGCACATTATCTTCCATCTCCACCTCAAGGATAAAACTTTTGGAGGAGATTGCTACCCTTGTGCGGCAAACCTCGATGGATTTCAACACAATATCCACCGTATTCTCCCAGTTCATCCCCGGCCTGATAGAACAGCTCAACAACAACTACACCATAGACGAAAGCCAAAAGGGAGAAATAGCACAAATGGGTGAAGATATCCTGAATACATTCCAGAGCTCCCCTCCTGAATTAATTCAATAAAATAGGGTGGTGAATTGTCACCCTGAACCTGTTTCAGGGTCTACACGAGATAGCGGTCCCCTCTTTACTTTTCTGTTATTTCCATTAATAATGAATATATGGTAATTAGGATGAAAGGAACAGACCATGTATAAAAAGATACTTACGATAAGCGTGTTATTGAGTTTTCTCCTGACAGCAGGCACAGCCATTGCTGCTGTGCCAATGGTCGGTGACAGGGCGCCTGATTTTACACTTACGTCTGTTAATGGCGAAAAGGCGTCGTTGTCTCAGTACAAAGGTTCAGTGGTAGTACTGGGCCTGTTCCATATCTGTGACCCCTGCATGAACCAGGCAACTCAGATGCAAAAACTGTTAAATGAAGGACAGACTAAAGCAGTGTTCTTAGGTGTAAATACTGCAGGCGATACAAAGGATGATGTCCTGTCATATCTGAATCAGTTCAAGACTAAGATAACCTTTCCTTATCTCTTAGACCCTGCACAGGATGTCAATAAGAAGTATTACCAGAGGCTTATGCCCACTGTTCTTATAATAGACGGGGATGGAATTATCAGATTCAGGGGTTCCGCAACACCTAAGGATGCGCTTCTATCAGAGATCAGAAAGATAACGGCAAAATAAGGATCAGATGTGTATTGCCTTTCCTCCGACCAAGTGGGCCGCTTCCTTTATAACCTCTGACAGTGTTGGGTGAGGAAATATGACATGTTCTATGTCTGATGCCATGGCTTCAAAAGACATGGCTATGGAAAGTCCGCCGATAAGCTCTGATACATCAGGCCCTATCATGTGAACACCGAGTATCTCGCCGCTCTTTTTGTCTGCAACAATCTTAATGAATCCTACCTCATCATCGCCTGATATTATGGCCTTACTGCTCGCTGTGAAGGGGAATTTGGCTGTTGTAATTTCGTAACTCTTATCTTCTGCCTCCTTCACAGTCAGCCCGATGCTGGCAACCTGCGGCCAGGAATAATTTACGCGTGGGACTAAATGGAGATTTATTGCCGGGGCCTCTTTCCCTGCTATATGGAGAGCAGCCAGTATCCCTTCCTGTGATGCCTTATGCGCGAGCAGCGGCGGGCCTGCAAGGTCTCCAATAGCATAAACACCTGCTTTCGATGTCTCATACCTTTCATTGATCTTTACAAATCCGTTTTGAAGCTCTATGCCGAGCTCTTCAATGCCTGTATTGGCTGTTACAGGCCGTCTGCCAAGGGCGACCAGCATCCTGTCAGCAATTAGCACTTCCTGATTCGCATTTTTTACTTTTATACCTGCGTGTACTTTCCCATCAATAACAGTAACATCCTCAACAGTGGTTTCAGTAAGGATCTTTACTCCACTTTTGACTAAGGTACGTTTAAGGATCGTACTGATGTCCCGCTCCTCAAATGGAAGTATGGAGTCTTTCATCTCTACGATAGTCACATCAGTACCGAGGGCATTGAAGAAACCCGCGAACTCAACACCAATATCACCGCCTCCGGCAATAATCAATGAAGAAGGCAGGTCCTCCATCCGAAGGAGTTCATCACTTGTAACTACATATTTGTCATCAAACGGTATCCATGAAGGTCTCATAGTGCATGAGCCGGTTGCAAGGATGATATTTTTACTCTGTATCTCACCAACAGCCTCGCCGTCTTTTGAGAGGATAATCCTGTCAGGTGATGCCAGCCTCCCCTCCGCCTCTATCAACTCAACTCCATACTTTTTCAAGAGGGACCTGACACCGTTGTGCAACTTGTTAACTACCGCATCCTTTCTCCTGACAATCTGAAGAAAGTCAAAACCAACATTTTCAGCAGTGATACCAAACTCCTGCGACCTCTTACAGAGATGATAAAGATGTGCAGAATGAAGAAGTGATTTAGTCGGGATACACCCCCTGTGCAGACAGGTGCCCCCTGCCTTGTCTTTTTCAATAAGGCATGTCTTCATGCCGAGCTGTGCGGCCTTGATCGCAGCAACGTAGCCGCCGGGGCCGCCGCCTATTACGGCAATATCAAAGGTCTTCATCTGAAGATACAACCTCCCTCTTATCCCCCTGTCATCCTTCCCGTCATCCCGAACCATGTGCTGAACTTGTTTCAGCATCGTTTCGGGATCTCCTAATGCAGGCATCGTTTGAGATCCTGAAATGAATTCAGGATGACAGACTAAATGCAAACTTTACAAAAAAGCCATGCTTATGTAACATCATTGTAACCAAAGAGGTACATTATTTCAATATGAGACAAAAGATCCTGATAGTTGATGATGAAAACGATATACTGACACTACTTGAGTATAACCTGGAGAAGGCCGGCTTCAGGGTCATCTCTGCTCAGGATGGACCGGAGGCTGTTAATACTGCAAAAAAGGAAAGACCGGATTTGATTATCCTGGATATCATGCTGCCAAGCATGGAAGGCACAGAGGTCTGCAAAATCCTCAAGGGCCATGAAACTACAAGACATATTCCGGTTATAATGCTCACTGCAAAAGGTGAAGAGGTAGACAGGATCGTAGGATTCGAGCTTGGAGCGGATGATTATATTATCAAGCCCTTTAGTCCCAGGGAAATGGTGTTGAGGGTAAAGGCGGTATTAAAAAGGGGGCACGAGGAAGATACCAAGTCCATTAAAGCAGGTCCTGTTACTATAGATATTAGTAAATCTGCCGCAAATCTTGATGGAAAGTTGTTAAGTCTGACGGCAACTGAATTTAAACTCCTCGTAGAACTGGCTAAATCTCCCGGAAGGGTTCTGACGAGGGAGGTCTTGCTCGACAGGGTTTGGGGCAATGACTGCTATGTTATTGACAGGACAGTGGACACACATATAACGAGGCTTCGCGAAAAGCTTGGCAACCATGGGGACTGTATAGAAACTGTGCGCGGCTTCGGTTACAGATTCAGGGAAGAGTGCTAAGTTAATGAAGCTATTGGAAGCGGTTGTCAGGGAGATGGAAATTGGGGTACTTGTCATTGATTCAGAAGAGAACATCCTCTTCATGAACCCCTTTTTTAAAGATTCTTTCCTGATGAAAGAGACTGCATCTGTAAATAAAGTGGCAGATATTATAAGTGACCACGCCCTTCTGGAAGCAATAGAAAAGACCCTGCAATCAAAAGACAATAACCCTGAAAAGGTGACACTGGAGGGAAAGAATGGGGAGATCCTGGAGGTCAGGCTTGTCCACTTTGTTGAAGAATCCATCAGGGGGCTGATCGGATTCTTTCATGACATTACAGAAGAAAAAAGGGTTGAGGCCATTAAGAGGGACTTTGTGGCCAACGTAAGCCATGAGTTAAGGACACCCTTAGCGAGCATAAAGGGCTATGCAGAGACATTACTTGATGGCGCTATGGATGACAGGGAAACTCTGAAAAATTTCCTTTCCGTTATTGATAAACACGCTAACAGGATGACAGCACTCATAGACGACCTCCTGATACTATCCAAGCTGGAGTCACAGCAGATGCCTCTAAAACTGGAAGAGGTGGATATAACATGGTTAATACAAAGTGCTATTCATGGACTTGAGAAAAATGCAAAGGACAAGGGATTGAAATTAATTGGAGATGTCCAGAAAGGACTGCCTAAGATAATGACTGACAAGGTAAGACTTGAACAGGTCATCGTCAATCTTATTGATAATGCACTTAAGTATACAAACCAGGGTGAAGTCAGGGTAAAGGCATGCATAGAGGGAGAGAATTTAAGGGTAGATGTGGAAGATACCGGAACAGGCATACCGGAAAAAGATCAATCGAGGATTTTCGAGAGATTTTATCGTGTTGATAAGGGAAGAAGCAGGGACCTTGGCGGTACCGGCCTCGGCCTTGCCATAGTAAAGCACATTATTCAGGCACATAACGGCAGAATATGGGTGCAAAGCCTGCCAGGCAAAGGCACGACATTTACATTTACAATACCGGAAAGAAGTTGTTAAAAACGTATTGCTGGGAGAGTTAACAAGAAGGTTACATCAGAAGGGTCTCTGAGGTCAAAGTTGACCGAGGTGTCAAACGACATTCCATTGCGCATTCGGGTAGTTATCCCCAAACCAAGGTTGGGACGCCCTGTATCGTGTAAAAATGACACACCACGGTTTCCAAAGGTAACACGGGTCATCATATTGTCTGATACAGGGGTGCTGATTTCCAGTCTATTATCCCTGGACATGATCAGTTTACCAATGAAGACGTCATTCACTTGCAAATTAAAGGGCTTGTCAATGATTGCATGATACCAGTCATGCCAACCTCGAAAGAACTCACCGTAGCTGAGGCCTTTTACAGCGGGCCTGTTGGTCTGACTCTTTAGAGGACTGCTGATCAGAACATCGCTCGTGACTTTCGGCTCAGCAGAAGCCTGGGAAGTGATCATTATCAGTGAAAAGACTAAAAGAAGTCCTGATAGACTGATCATTCTCTTCATGCTTTTCATGGTATTATTACTTTGCAAGAATCATGCAAATACGATTAAATCGGTAGGTCTGACCTTAACCATTAATTTTCAGGGAATATTACCTCCACCATACCCCTCAGGTCACCGGTCTTGAAGTCAAAGGCCCTGTCTTCAGGGTATTTATCAATAATAAATTGCGGTCTCTTGTCCTTTGGTCCGTGGCAGGCAAGGCAGGCATCTTCGACAAAGATGGGTTTCATATACCTCTGAAATTTCTTCCCGTCGGTTTCAGCTATATCCCATTGACCTTTGATCTCCCTGTTGCGGTCGAAGGTTTCGAGGATACTAATCTCCTCCGGAGTAGCAGCATTTACAGAGTTCCTGTATTTTGCCGAGGCATGCCTGATCTTATACCCGTCCTTTTCCATTATCTCTTTTACCCTCTTAGCAACAGCCCCGCAGACATTTTTAAAGGTCTCCTCTGTGATTTCCATGTCAGGCTTGATGAAGTTTCGTGCAAGGGTACTACGCATCTGAATAATCTCCTCTGCCGCCGAAACCGCCCCGGCCTTCTTTGCCCCCATTTCATCCCCGGCGTGTGCAGGGTAGGTAAAAATGGAAAGAATAAACATGGTAAAAATAATTATGACTTGCATATGGCCTCCTTCTAAGTAAGACGTCATGCCTGAGAAGGCAAACATCCAGTAGATAGTTAATGTGTTTATTATAGGGTACTGTATTATGAAAGGAAATAGAAAATATATCATAGTCCGTAACCAAATCTTAACATTGCTGTTGTAAACCGGTAACAATCACAAGATAGAATGCCTTCCATGATAGAAGGAGGAGATAAGACTTAACATTTTATTTTCAATCCTGTAACATAATAGGGCGTTTTTCAGTGATATAAAAAAGGAGGGTGCAGAGATGGGGAAACTAATCATTTTTATAATTGGTGTATATCTGCTGGGGTTAAATAGTTTTGTATGGGCTGGTGATACACTTATCAAGACTCTGAAAGAGAAAGGTGTCATTACTGAGGAGGAGGCTTCAACCATAATGACTGAGGCGGCTAAGGAGAAGAAGTCTGTTTTACCTAAGGGTCTTGAGGGTATAAGCATTGGTGGTGTTGCTTATATAGATTATTCCGTAGGTACTACCAACAAGGACGGTACGGACTTCAATAAATTTTCCCTGACGAGGGGGTATATAAATTTAAAGAAGGACATAAATCCATGGCTAAAGGTGAGGGTTACTCCTGATGTTACCCTGATTAATGCGGTAAATTCCCAGAAGGGAGACTTAGAGTTAAGGATGAAATACTATTATGCAGACTTCCTCCTGCCGGATTACAATATTTTTACTGACAATGACCTTCGTGTGGGGCTTGCACAAATACCATGGCTTGAGTTTCTGGAAAATATTAATCTCTATAGGATGCAGGGCACTATGTTCCAGGAGAGGGTGGGGAATTTTAACTCCGCTGACCTTGGTGTGGGGTTGATAGGAAATACCGGCGGTAAGCTCAGTAAAGAAACACAGGAAAAGGTTGGATACTCTACTCCTTATTCAGGCAGATACGGGAGTTATCATATCGGGGTGTATAATGGCGGAGGATACCATGCAACAGAAGAAAATCAGAATAAAGTAATAGAGGGTCGCATTACTGTTAGACCTCTCCCGGATTCAGTACCAGGTCTTCAGCTAACATACTTTGGTTTATCAGGCAAAGGGAATAAATCAACAAATCCTGACTGGAGCAGTCACAGCGCTTTCATAAGCTATCAGAACCGCAACATGGTTCTCACCGGGGAATTTGTCCAGGCCAAAGGTAATCAAAAGGGTGATAATGAAAACGATAAGACAGGCTTCTCTTTATTCGGGGATTTCAGGCTTCCGTTCAACGAGGCCATTAATGTTGTGGCAAGATATGATGTGTGGGATCCGGATACTGATACGTCTGGCGAGAAGGAGACACTTACCATTGCAGGAGTCAGTTACAGGCTCTATGAAAAAAACTATATCCTTTTGGCATACGAACAGAAACAGTATGATGCTGCCGGCGATGAGGATGATAAAAAGGGGCAGGTTGTTTATCAGATAAGCTATTAGGATTTTCTAACAAAGCGGAGGGACGATGAAAAGGATTTTTTTATGTGTCGTATTAGCACTCGTTAGCGTATCAATAACTTCCAATGCGTATCCTGCAGTAACTGTTAAGGTAGACGGGTCGTCCACAGTCTATCCTATTACTGAGGCTGTTGCAGAGGAGTTTCAGGGGGCGGAAAAAGGAAAGACGCGGGTTACTGTCGGAATATCCGGTACCGGCGGAGGTTTTAAGAAGTTGTGTAATGGTGAGTCTGATATTGCTGATGCCTCAAGGCCTATAAAACCTTCCGAGGTTGAACTCTGTAAAAAGAAAGGTATTGAATACATCGAATTGCCGGTTGCATATGATGGACTTGCCATAATGGTAAATCCAAAGAATAACTGGGTTGACCACATTACTGTAAAAGAATTGAAGAAGTTATGGGAACCGGCAGCTCAGGGTAAGATAAAAAAATGGAATCAGATACGCCCCAACTGGCCAAACAAGGAGATCCATCTTTTCGGAGCAGGTGTGGATTCAGGTACATATGACTATTTTACGGAGGCTATTGTCGGTACGGAGCATGCAAGCCGTGGTGATTACACATCGAGCGAGGATGATAATGTCCTTGTTCAGGGGATAGCCACAGACGTCCTTGCATTGGGATTTACCGGTGTGGCATACTATGAGCACAATAAGGAGAGTCTGAAGCTTGTGCCTGTTGATGACGGGAATGTTTCAAATGGCAGGGGACCTGTACTTCCCACATATGAGAATGTAACTAAGAGCTTATATCAGCCATTATCAAGGCCGCTGTTTATATATGTAAATAAGAAGTCGTCTGAACGGCCTGAGGTCATGAGATTTGTCGAGTTTTACCTGAAGAATGCCGCTGAACTTACCAGGGAGGTTGGATACATTTCACTTCCTGACAGGGCTTATGACCTTGCGTTAAAACGTTTTGCAGACCGCAGGACCGGCTCAATATTTGGTGGGCATGGTTCTCAGGTAGGCGTGAAGATCGAGGAGCTTTTGCAAAAAAAGTAATTTGAGTGCGTCTGAATGTCTAAGCAAATCAGAAGATTAAAGGAAAGACTTATCGAGGGGGCGCTGCTATTAAGCGCCCTCTTTTCAATTTTTATTACTGCAGGGATTATTGCAGTTCTCTTTTTTGAAACCTTTGAGTTTTTTAAAGAGGTTTCCATTATTGAGTTTCTTACAGATACTCAATGGACTCCACTGTTTGCTGAAAAACACTTTGGCATCCTGCCGCTGTTTGCAGGCACCCTGCTTACAACATTAATTGCAGTCATAGTTGCCATCCCTATCGGTTTGACCAGTGCAATTTATCTGAGTGAATATGCCTCAGACAGGGTAAGGACTGCTGTAAAACCGGCTTTGGAAATCCTGGCTGCTATCCCCACAGTAGTATACGGCTACTTTGCCCTACTCCTCGTAACACCTGCTCTTCAAATGATATTTCCGGATCTGTCAGGTTTCAATGCACTGAGTCCCGGTATTGTAATGGGGATAATGATAATTCCCATTATCTCTTCCCTCAGCGAGGATGCGATGCATGCAGTTCCGATGGGGCTCCGGGAAGGCGCATATGCACTCGGTTCTACAAGGCTGCAGGTTGCAACACGCGTCGTAGTCCCCGCTGCATTTTCAGGTATTGCAGCCTCTTTCATACTTGGCATTTCAAGGGCAGTGGGTGAGACAATGATCGTTGCCATTGCAGCAGGTCAGCAGCCAAGGCTGACGATGAACCCGTTTGTTCCGGTTGAAACAGTTACAGCCTATATTGTACAGGTAAGTCTCGGTGATACACCAACCGGGACTATTGAGTATAGGACTATTTTTGCAGTAGGCATAAGCCTTTTTGTGGTAACCTTCGGGTTAAATATGATAAGCTACTGGCTCAGAAAAAGATTCAGAGAGGAGTATTAGGACGTTAAAGAATTATGAACAGAAACAAATTAAGCAAGTGGTTTGACAGTTCCTTCTATATCATAGGATTTGCTTCCACCCTGATCGGGCTGGCAATTCTTGCGGTGCTTATTATTGACATTCTGATTGATGGAGCCGGAAGGCTTGGCTGGCAGTTTTTTACAAGCTATCCTTCCAGAAAACCGGAGGCTGCAGGAATACTCTCTGCATGGATAGGTACTGTTTGGATTATGGTATTAACAGCCCTTCTCGCCGTGCCTCTGGGTATTATGGCAGCCATACAACTGGAAGAATACAGCAAAAAGAGCTGGCTGACAAACCTTATCGAGATAAATATTGCAAATTTAGCAGGCGTACCATCTATTATCTACGGGTTGCTGGGACTTGGTCTTTTTGTACGCGTCATGTCTCTTGAGCGAAGTGTGATTTCCGGGGCTGCGACTCTTGCTATCCTCGTGCTGCCAATAGTAATTCTATCTACCCGTGAGGCAATAAGGGCGATTCCTTTCTCAATAAGAGAGGCGTCGTATGCACTTGGAGCAACCAAGTGGCAGACTATCAGGCATCAGGTTCTGCCTGCCGCCCTGCCGGGTATTATGACAGGCATTATACTTGCGATGTCAAGGGCAGTTGGTGAAACAGCACCTCTCATTACCATTGGTGCGCTTACATACGTGGCATTCTTGCCGGCAAGTCCAATAACTTATGAATTTCCTTTTATAAGTTTTCAGGGACTATTTGATCCATTTACAGTGCTTCCTATTCAGATATTCAACTGGGTGTCAAGGCCGCAGAAGGGCTTTTTTGCTGATGCTGCGGCTGGTATAATAGTCCTTTTGATAATAACATTTCTCATGAATGCGATTGCAGTCTGGATCAGGCATAAGCATTCGAAAAAGATACGATGGTGAGCAGGGAGCAGAGAATTTATGGCCTTTAAAATAAAAGATGTGAATGCCTGGTACGGCGAAAAACAGGCATTAAAGAATGTGAACTTTGATATACCTGCCAAGTCCGTTACCGCCATAATCGGACCTTCCGGATGCGGCAAGAGCACATTTATCCGGTGCCTTAACAGGATGAATGACCTGGTCCCGCTGTTCCGTGTCAGTGGTGAGATTTTATATAACGGGACAAATATACATTCAGGGAATTTGGATATTACAGAACTCCGAAGACGCATAGGGATGGTGTTTCAGAAACCAAATCCCTTTCCGAAGAGCATATATGATAATGTCTCCTACGGACTTCGGATTCAGGGCATCAGCAAGAAGGGTATCCTTGACAAGGTTGTGGAAGAGAGTCTGCATAAAGCAGCCCTGTGGGATGAGGTTAAAGACAGGCTTAATGCAAGTGCGCTTGCACTGTCCGGCGGCCAGCAGCAGCGGCTCTGTATTGCAAGGGCAATAGCTACAGAACCTGAAGCAATCCTGTTTGATGAACCATGTTCTGCCCTTGACCCCATAGCAACAGCAAAGGTAGAGGACCTGATAATGGCACTCAAACAGTACTACACAGTAGTTATCGTAACACACAATATGCAGCAGGCAGCCCGTGTCTCAGACCTTACAGGCTTCTTTATGATGGGCGAGCTGATAGAGTTTGACATAACAAAGCAGATATTTACGGCGCCGTCTAATAAAATGACGGAAGATTATATTACCGGAAGATTCGGATAGGAGGTTTCATGACACGGGAGGCGTATCACAGGGCATTAAATGCTGTTCAGGATGATGTGATGAAGATGGCAGATATGGTCAGTAAGGCATTGAAAGACTCTATGGAAGCTTTAATACACAGAGATTTCGAGACTTCCAGGAGGATCATAGATGATGACAATATTATAAACAGGAAGAGATTTGATATAGAAGAAAAGTGTCTCCTGCTTATTGCAACTCAACAGCCTATGGCAGGAGATCTCAGGGTCCTCGCAGCAGTTATCAATATTATTACTGACCTTGAACGCATTGGTGACCATGCGGAGGGAATAGCGAAGATCAATATTTCAATCGGAGAAGAGCCGCTCGTAAAACCGCTTAGAGACATACCGCAGATGAGTGAGCTCGGACTTTCCATGCTTGACAGGTGCATGAAGGCATTTCTGAACAGAGATTTAGATGCAGCCAGACAGGTATGTAATGATGATGATGAGGTTGATGCACTCTATGATCAGACATACAGGGAATTACTCCTTGTAATGATAGAAAATCCGAGGACCATTCAGGGCGCTACATATCTTATCTGGGCCGCCCATAATCTCGAAAGGATTGCAGACCGGGTCACTAACATTGCTGAACGCGTGGTTTTTATGGTGACAGGGAAAATGGAGGAGATGAATATTTCCAAGTATTAGGTATTGCTTTCCTTTTGTTTATTCTGCTGTGTTTCCATGAATTGACCAATCTCGACAAGGAAATGTCTGAAGTCTTTAAGGTCGGGTTGCAGACGCAGATTTATAGAGTTGAGTCTGGATATACCCAGAATAAAAAATGATTGCATAATGTGAGTGCAGAGTGCTATCATTAAAAAAATCACATGATGAAAAGAATTCTTTTAGACACAAACGGATATGCTGCTTTTAAGAGGAAAGACCCTATCGCCGGGGCAGTCATCAGGTCAGTTGAATATATAGGGTTAAGTGTAGTTGTGCTCGGTGAGCTACTTGGAGGATTTAAGGGTGGCAGTAAAGAGGCAAAAAATATAGAAGAACTTAACGAGTTTATGGACTCTCCCCGTATTCACTTGATTCAAATAGATGAAGAAACAGCGGAATTTTATGCAAAGATCTACTGGGATTTAAAAAAGAAGGGGAAACCAATCCCTTCAAATGATATGTGGGTAGCAGCATCTGCTATGAGACATGGACTATCGTTGTTCACCCTTGATGAACATTTTAACAGTGTTGATGGCCTTATTCTAAAGAGTGGGTCACTTTGAGGAGGAGGTATCCTTATGAGTACAATAACGATTCGTGGAATAGATGAGATAACAGCAAAAATATTAAAGGAAAAAGCTAAAAAAGAGGGTACCAGTGTCAACGCTGTCCTGCTAAATACCCTTAAGGAGTCCCTCGGGCTTGGAAAAAAGAAAAGGACGGTTGTATATACTGATCTTGATCATCTTGCAGGAACATGGAGTGAGAAGGATTTTTCAGAGTTCCAGAAGAAAATCGCTGATTTTGAGACTGTTGATGAAAAAATGTGGAAATGATGTTTACCGAGTTGTAGTTGCCACAACACCGAGATTCTGGATAGTTTGCCTAAGCTCCTTCTTGGACATGCTATTTAAGACTTGCAAGAGATGAAAGCGATAGGCATTACATTCACTGTCATGTCCTGATGGTAAGTGCAGGAGTTCAGCAGGTGAAAGATTAAGCACTTCTGCAAGAAGGAATATAATGGTTAATGTCGGGTCTCCTGTCCCTGTCTCGAGATCTTCTATATCCTTAACAGATAGTCCTGCCTTTCTTCCAAGACCCTCACGGGATAATAGCTTCTGTTTCCGGAATATTCGAAGCTGTTTTCCAAAGCGCTTTAATAATTGCGTATGGTCCTGCATATAATAGAATCAATACAACAGTTATTTGGTGTTTGTCAATACATAGTTACACCTCGCATATTGTAGACTTTTCCAACCCTCACTATTATCGTTCTATCATGTTGATAATAGGAGATATGGGGATGTCTGCATGTACCGTATAAAAGACAGAAGGTTCATCGGTCTGAGGATCAGAAACAGGCGGAAAGAATTAGGGTTGTCACAGGAGAAGCTGGCAGAGGCTATAGGGATAACGTACCAGCAGCTTCAGCGATACGAAAACGGTAAAGGTCATCTGAATACTGACAGGCTGCAGGCTCTGTCAGATGCGCTTAATGTTCCCATAGCTTATCTGTTTGAGGATAAAACCACAGACAGGGTAACTATAGGGGAATCTGATGCGGTATATATAACTCAG
>Ga0209324_10001499_pt1 | contig 16132 bp, 18 predicted proteins | sample Rifsed19ft3_FD_184015 | JGI IMG/M metagenome (GOLD analysis project Ga0209324, IMG submission 184015) | Soil microbial communities from Rifle, Colorado, USA - sediment 19ft 3 (version 2) | ecosystem: Environmental > Terrestrial > Deep subsurface > Rock core/Sediment | place: Rifle, Colorado...
CGTTATGGATCAGCTCGCGTTCGAGCCGCTCGCGGATCTGGCGGCTGGTGACGTATTTGCCGTCCTGACCCGCGAACGGGGAATTGTTGACCTCGAAGGTCATGGTCACGGTCGGTTCATCCACGGACAGCGGCGGCAGCGCCTCGACGTTGTTCGGATCGCACAGGGTGTCGGAGATGCGCGGGCCCTCGATGCCGGTGATGGCGATGATGTCGCCGGCCATGGCCTCGGGCACTTCGGTGCGTTCCAGTCCCATGAAGCCGAGCACTTGCAGGATTTTGCCGTTGCGGGCCTTGCCGTCGTGGTCGATGACCACGACCGGTTGATTGGTTTTCACCATGCCGCGGGTGATGCGGCCGATGGCGATGGCGCCGACGTAGCTGGAATAGGCGATGCTCGAGACCTGCATCTGGAACGGGCCGTCGGGGTCGACCTTGGGTGGCGCGACATGCTCGATGATGGTTTCAAACAGCGGCGTCATGTCGCCTGCGCGCACGTCCGGCGTGAGCCCGGCGTAGCCGTTCAGCGCCGAGGTGTACACCACCGGGAAGTCGAGCTGCTCTTCGGTCGCGCCGAGCTTGTCGAACAGGTCGAAGGTTTGGTCCAGCACCCAGTTCGGACGCGCGCCGGGGCGGTCGATCTTGTTGATGACGACGATGGGCTTCAGGCCCTGGGCAAACGCCTTGCGCGTGACAAAGCGCGTCTGCGGCATCGGCCCATCCACGGCGTCCACCAGCAGCAGCACCGAATCCACCATCGACAGCACGCGCTCGACCTCGCCGCCGAAGTCGGCGTGGCCCGGCGTATCCACGATGTTGATGCGGTAGTCGTTCCAGCGGATCGCGGTGTTCTTGGCCAGGATCGTGATGCCGCGTTCTTTCTCCAGGTCGTTCGAATCCATGATGCGCGTGCCCACGGTCTGGTGCGCGGCGAAGGTGCCGGACTGGGTGAGCAGCTTGTCCACCAGCGTGGTTTTGCCGTGGTCGACGTGGGCGATGATAGCGATGTTGCGCAGTTTCTGAATCATGGAACTATCCGGGATTATTGCGGCGACACGGAATCTATATGAACTTCTCTGATGGGTAGTGATTTTCCCGAGCAGGCATCGAAGTCATTGAGTCGCCGCAATAATCAAAAATTATTTAATTAAGTTTCGTTATTGACCCGGCACATCTGTGCCGTCACGGATACCAAGCCAACATCTCTCGTGACTTGTCTTCGGTCAGGAACAATTATGCCGGGTCAATAACATGCAAAAAGGCCGCGCATTATACACATAACGACAGGGACGCGGTACAAAAGTCGAGGTGCGAGGGGCTTCCTCGTGTCTTTCCCCTCGACCCTCGTAACTCCTTTCAATGGCGTGTATGGGCGGCCGGGGCGCTGTGCAGGCTGGCAAACAGCTGTTCCGCGTCAATCCGGTCGAACTCATAGCGGCTGCCGCAAAACTCGCAATCCACCCGAACCGCCCCTTGTTCGGCGAGGATCGAATGGATTTCACCGTGCCCGAGCATGCGCAGCACGGACTCGACCCGTTCGCGCGAACAGGAGCAACGGAAGCTCACCGGCATGCGCGAGAACAGGCGAATATCCTCTTCGTGATACAGGCGGTGGATGATCTCGCGCACAGGCAATGCGAGCAGTTCCTCGCGTGTGATGGTCGATCCCAGATGAACGGCGCGCCCCCAGGCGTCATCATCCATTTCCGGGTTTCCGGGAAGGCGCTGCAAGAGCATGCCCGCCGCCTGCTGCGGGTCAGAGGCGAGCCACAGGCGCGTGTCCAGCTGTTCCGAGCGGGCGAAGTAGTTTTCAAAAGCCTCGGCCACGGTGTGACCCTCAAGATTCACGATGGCCTGGTAGCGCTCCTTGCCTTTTTGTGGATCGATCGTCACGGCCAGGCGGCCGTCGCCGACCAGCTCGGAGAGCGGTGCGTCCGGCACTTCACCGTTCCACTGCGCGATGGCCCGCATGGTGCGATCGCTGGTGCACTCGACCACCAGCAGGTTGACCGGCCCGCGGCCCTGCACCTGCATGATGAGCCGGCCGTCGAATTTGAGTATTGAAGTGAGCAGCGCCGCCGCGGCCATCAGCTCACCCAGAATGCCGCGCACGCGCGGCGGGTATTCGCGCCGCTCGAGCACCGCCTGCCAGGTGGCGTCGAGATGCACGATCTCGCCGCGGATAGGCGCGTGTTCGAAAATGAATCGTTGCAGCGAATCGCCCGTGATCATGGACAGCCCTTGATTATCCATGAAACCGCGGATAAACGCAGATTAACGCTGATCAGGGTCAATTGTTTCTACTCTATCCGCGTTCATCCGCGGTTCCAGAATTATTATCTTGATTCATTTGTTCGATCTCGCGACGGACTTCGTTCATGTCGAGCGCCTTGGCCTTTTCGATGACTTGATCGAGGGCGGAGGCCGGCAGGGCGCCGGGTTGCGCGAAAATGATGATCTTCTCACGGAAGATCATCAGAGTAGGTATCGAGCGAATCTGAAAATAACCCGCCAGCGCCTGTTGTTCCTCGGTATTAACCTTGGCAAACACGACATCCGGGTATTTTTCCGAGGCGGTTTCATAGGCGGGCGCGAAAGAACGACACGGCCCGCACCACGGCGCCCAGAAATCCACGATGACCATGTTATTTTCGCTGACGATCTGATGAAGATTTTCCTGGGTTACTTCAACGGTTGCCACTTTGCCTCCCGGGGGCATCGGGTGATGCCCATGAAGATTTAGGTTGAAAAATATTATACCGCCAACACACGACAGTATTCGATTGTTGATGTGGGGCTTAAACGGGCGAAATCAAGCAGGAGGTTGCCGCGAAGATGGAGTGCTAACAGCGCGAATTCCGGTGAGCGGACCTTGGGCACACGGAGCAAATGCGTGTGACGATATCTGTCACTGTCGTACGGTTCCGGCGCCATCCCGGACCGATCCTGCGCGATACCCGGTGTTATCCGTGAGTCAGGGATTGATCTTACCCAGAATTTCCTTCTCCACCTGGTCCAGGCTGGTGTGGCGCACGTCCTTACCCTTGACCAGATAGATGATGTATTCGCAGATGTTGCAGGCGTGGTCGCCGATGCGCTCGAGCGCCCGCGCCGCCCAGATGACGTTCAGTACGCGTGAAATGGTGCGTGGATCCTCCATCATGTAGGTGATGAGCTGGCGCATGGTCCCTTCGTATTTCTGGTCCACCTTGATGTCCTCGCGCGCGATGCGGACGGCGGCCTCGATGTCGAGCCGGGCGAAGGCATCGAGCGTATCGTGCAGCATCTGGCGCACATGGTTGCCCAGCGTCTGGATTTCAGCATAGTTGTTCTTGGGCCGTTCCTCGCCGGCGAGTTGCACCGCCATGCGCGCGATCTTCTCGGCCTCATCGCCGATGCGCTCCAGGTCGGTGATGGTCTTGATGACAGCCACCACGAGCCGCAAGTCGCTGGCGGCCGGCTGGCGCCGGGCGATGATCTGATTGCATTCCTCGTCGATCGTCACTTCCATCTTGTTGACCTGGGTGTCGTTCATGATCACGGCTTCACCTGTCGCGGTGTTGCCCTTGATCAAGGCATCCAGGGCCTGCTCGATCTGCTGTTCGACGAGGCCGCCCATCTGCAGCACGCGCGAGCGGATTTCGTCCAGCTCGGCGTTGTACTGGCGCGAAATATGGGTATGTATGGGTTCCATGATATTTCCTCTTCCGGGCCTCAGCCGTAGCGCCCGGTGATGTAGTCTTCCGTCTGTTTCTTCGACGGGTTGGTGAAGATGGTATCGGTGCCGCTGAACTCCACCACCTCGCCCAGATACATGAAGGCAGTATAGTCCGAGACGCGCGCCGCCTGCTGCATGTTGTGCGTGACGATGATGATGGTGACGCGCTGCTTCAATTCGTGTACCAGCTCCTCGATGCGCGCGGTGGCGATGGGATCGAGCGCCGAGGTGGGTTCGTCAAACAGCAGGATTTCGGGGTCGGTGGCCAGCGCCCGCGCAATGCACAGTCGCTGCTGCTGGCCGCCGGAGAGATTGAAGGCAAGACCGTGCAGCCGGTCCTTGACCTCGTCCCACAGCGCCGCTGCCTGGAGCGCCTGTTCCACCTTTTCGTCCACGATGCTGCGCTTGCGCACGCCGCGCACGCGCAAGCCGTAGGCGACATTCTCGTAGATCGATTTGGGAAACGGGTTCGGCTTCTGGAACACCATCGAAATGCGCATGCGCACTTCGATCGGGTCGACCCCCTTGCCGATGATATTCAGGCCGTCGGGGCGCAGGACGATCTCGCCCTCGTAGCGGTTATCGACATAGAGATCGTGCATGCGGTTGAAGCAGCGCAGATAGGTGGTCTTGCCGCAGCCCGAGGGGCCGATGAGCGCGGTGACGCGCTTCTCGGCGATTTCCAGGTTGATATTCTTGAGCGCGTGCACGTTGCCATAATAGAAATTCAGGTTCCTGACCTGCGCCTTGAGCCGTGTGCCGGCCTCGGCCAGCCCCCCGGTGCCGGTTCTGGGGGCGCGGTCGCCGGTGGTCTTCGCGGCATTCGCGGTCTGCATGTCCGGACCCATGAAGTATTCTCCTACCATTTAATACGTTTGCGGAAGCGGAAGCGGATATAAATCGCCAGCCCGTTCATGATCAGCGTCATGACCAGCAGCACCAGGCCCGCGGCCGCCGCGTTGAGATGGAATGCCTCCTGGGGGCGCGACACCCAGTTGAACATCTGGATGGGCATGACGGTGAAAGGGTCCATCAGCCACTGGAACGAAACATACGGTGCTTCCGTAGTCACTGGCGCATGCGGCAGAAAGGCGATGAAGGTGAGCGCGCCGATGGTGATGAGCGGGGCGGTTTCGCCGATCGCGCGCGACAGCGCGATGATGACGCCCGTGAGTATGCCGCCCGTGGAATAGGGCAGCACATGATCGCGCACGGTCTGCCATTTGGTGGCGCCGAGGGCGAAGGAGGCCTCGCGAATCGCGCCCGGAATGGAGCGGATCGCCTCGCGCGTGGCGATGATGACCATGGGCAGGATCAGCAGGGCGAGCGTGAGTCAGCCGTCAAGGATGCTCTGGCCCAGGTTGAACTGGTACACGAACAGGCCCAGCGCCATCAGGCCGTAGACGATGGACGGCACGGCGGCGAGGTTGGCGATGTTGATTTCAATCAGCGCCGTCATCCAGTTCTTGGCCGCGTATTCCTCAAGATAGACCCCGGCGGCCACCCCGAGCGGCACAGCGGTGGCGGCGGTCACGATCATAACCAGCGTCGTACCGACCCAGGCCGACAGAATGCCGGCCTGCTCGGCGAAGCGCGACGGGAACGAGGTGAAAAACTGCCAGGACAGGCGTGGCACGCCGTCGACGGCGAGATCAAGGATAAGCGCCAGCAGCGTGATAAGGCCGACCAGCAGCGACAACAGGCCCACCACGGCGAAAACGCCGTCGAAAAATTTTCTGCGGGCAATGAGCGAGCGGATATCTTCCATGGATAATGAAGCCCTACTTCGTTCGTCTCGTCATGATAAGGAAGCCCTACTCGCTGCGCTCGTTCGTCCTGTCATATTAATAAGCCTGGCGAAAACGCTGGCGCAGGTAGTAACCCGCGATGTTGAACACCAGGGTCATGACGAGCAACGTCAGGCCGGCGGCAAAGATGGTCTGGTAGGCCAGGGTGCCGTGCGGCAGATCGCCGAGGCTTACCTGCACGATGTAGGCGGTGATGGTCTCGGCCGGTTCTTTCGGGTTCCACGTCAGGTTGGGTTGCATGCCGGCGGCGATCGCCACCACCATGGTTTCGCCGATGGCGCGCGAGATGCCGAGGATATAGGCGGCGGCAATGCCCGAGATCGCCGAGGGGATTACCACACGCAACGCGGTTTGCAGGCGCGTCGCGCCCATGGCATAGGAGCCCTCGCGCAGATGCATCGGCACGGCGCGGATCGCGTCCTCGGAGAGCGAACTCACGTACGGGATGATCATGATGCCGATGACGAGCCCGGCGGAGAGCATGTTGAAGCCCGGCAGATCCGGGAACAGCTTTTGCAGCAGCGGCGTAATGAACAACAGCGCAAAGTAGCCGTACACCACCGTGGGCACCGCGCTCAGCAGTTCCAGCACGGGTTTGATGATTTCACGCATGCGGTGCGAGGCATATTCGCTGAGATAAATGGCGGTGATGGTGCCGATCGGGATTGCCACCACGAGGGCCATGGCGGTCGTGACCAGGGTGCCGGCCATGAGCGGCAGGATGCCGTAATGGGCATCGTCGAACAGCGGGGTCCACTGGGTATCGGTCAGGAAATCCCACAACGATACGTGTCCGAAGAACGCCAGCGACTCGTACACCAGCACGCCCACGATCCCGAGTGTGATCGCCACCGACGAGAACGCCGCGAGGAACAGCAGCACTTCCACCGCGCGCTCACGCACCTGCCGCAGGCGAAAACGCTGGCTCAGTTCGGATGGCACGGCGGACAAGATGGTTTCCTCGGCCTGGGGTCGTTGTAGGGCGAACGCTAACAGCTGAATATGACAGTTGTGTTACAAAACTGTCATGTTGCGGCGGTGGCCGGGTGGGTTTGGTTTTCCATGGTATTGTTTATACAGATAAAAAAAGGGCGCTGGCGCGCCCTTTCAATATCGGGAGAGGAAAGAATTAAAGCTTTGCTTCGCGTTTCAGCAGATCTTCAATCTTGATGCCAACCTCGGCCTCGCCGCCGAATACCGTGCCGGTCTTACCCTTCTGGAAGTGTCCGAGCGCCATGGTGTAGGCCTTGGCCGGCAGCGGAATATACTTTACTTCCTTGACGAGCGGGGCCGCGTTCTTGAGGTAGTACTCGATGAACTCTTTCACCTCAGGCTTGGCGGCTGCTTTCTTGCTCACATAAATGAAGATCGGGCGTGACAGGGGCTGGTAGGTGCCGTTTTCGACGGTCTGGGCCGACGGCATGACCGGGCCCTTGCCGCCGTCAACAGCGACGGCCTTCAGCTTGTCCGGGTTTTCGGCATAGTACGCGAAGCCGAAATAACCCAGCGCGTTCTTGTCGTTGGCGATGCCCTGCACCAGCACGTTGTCGTCCTCGCTCGCGGTGAAATCGCCGCGCGAGCTCTTCGATTTTCCGACAACCGCCTCGGTGAAGTAGTCGAACGTGCCCGAATCCGCGCCGGCGCCGTAGAGCTTGAGCGGCGCATCCGGCCATTTCGGGTTGACCTGGCTCCACCTGGTGATCTTGCCCTGCGCCTCCGGCGCCCAGATCGTCTTGAGCTCGGCCACGGTCATGGATTTGATCCAATCATTTTTCGGATTGACCATCACGGTGAGCGCATCGTAGGCCACCGGCAGTTCGTAATACTCAATACCGGCCTGCTTGCACGCGTCCATTTCTTTTTTGAGGATCGGGCGCGAGGCGTCGGAAATATCGGTTTCGCTGCGGCAGAATTTCTTGAAGCCGCCGCCGGTGCCGGAAATGCCGACCGTCACCTTGACCGCGCCCTTCCTGGCCTTCTGGAATTCCTCGGCCACGGCTTCCGTGATCGGAAATACCGTGCTCGAGCCGTCGATCTTGATAAGTTTTTCCTCGGCCATGGCCGGCACGGACGTGATGGCGATGCCGCCCAGCACCGCCGTAACGGTCGCGAGCGCCACTAATGTACGTTTCATTTGCATGCTATGTCCTCCGGAAAGGGGAATGTTTAAATATGAAAAGGTCTGTTTAACGCGGCGCTACTATCCCAGCGCAACATGACAAATACGTGACATGTGCATGGTGGAATGGTTAAAGACCGGTTTACAACGCTCAGTGCTGGTTTCGGCTTGTAAGCTCAGGTCCGTTCATGCGGGTCACTGCGCGCCATCATTTTCAGTCCGCCGATCAAGCCTTCGACCCGGCTTTTGATTTCATCGCGCGTGGCGCGGAACTTGGCCATGATCTGTTCTTCCGTCCCGGTGGCCTTGGCCGGATCTTCCAGTGGCCAGTGTTTTTTCCGGACCCCGGGCGGCAGCGCCGGGCAGTGCTCATCGGCGTGGCCGCACACGGTCACCACCAGATCGGCCTGCGCCAGCATTGGCGGCGTCACGCGCGTGGATTCCTGATGCGAGATATCCACGCCGGCCTCGCGCATGACCGCGATCGCGCGCGGATTCTTGCCGTGCGCCTCGATGCCGGCTGAGGTCGCTTCCAACCATTCACTTCCCAGATGATTGGCCCAGCCCTCGGCCATCTGCGAGCGGCAGGAATTGCCGGTACAGAGGAACAGGATTTTAACTTTGCGTTTGTACATATGCCATTGCTCTCGCGAGTTCCGGAATTACTTCCTTCATGATGCGGCTCCTTCAGATGGTTTACAGGGTTCCGCGCCGGAGCCCGGCGGCGCGTCATGACAGGTGTGTGATGCCACAGCGACAAACAGGTGACAATAAATTCAGGCGACGCCGGTAACGGATTGGTTGGCGCGCCGTGCGCGGGCGGGTGGAAAGTAACAGGTGAAGCTGCTGCCGACGCCGAGTTCGCTCTCGATGTCGAGGCGCGCATCGTGACGCAGCAGCACATGTTTGACGATGGACAGGCCGAGGCCCGTGCCGCCCGAGGCGCGCGAGCGCGCCGTGTCGACGCGATAGAAGCGTTCCGTCAGGTGCGGGATGTGTTCCAGCGCGACGCCCACGCCGGTATCGCTGACGGTAAAATTGGCGCCACCGTCCGGAGTCGCGCTCCATCGCAGCGCAATGCGACCGCCGGCCGGCGTGTAGCGTACGGCGTTGTTGATCAGGTTGGAAAAGGCGCTGAGCAGCTCATCGCGGCTTCCGAGCAGCCGCAGGTTCCGGTCCGCCTCGATCGTGATGACATGATGCTGTTCGCCGCTCAGCAGTTCCGCCTGCTCCTTGAGCCCGGCCAGCAGCGATATCACGTCCACTGTCTCGTCATGGGTGCGCGGCGGCGCGGTTTCCAGTTTCGACAACATGAGCAGGTCGTCCACCAGCCGCTGCATGCGCAACGTCTGCTCCTGCATGGTCGCAAGGTGTTTCTTCAGCTCCTCCATGCGTATCTGGTCCATGCCGTTCAGGGTCTCGACGAAACCGCCGAGCACAGCGAGCGGCGTGCGCAACTCATGCGAGACGTTGGCGACGAAATGGCGTCGCATCTGTTCGAGACGCGCGAGACGCGTGACGTCGCGCCCGATGACGAGCTTTTGCAGGCTGCCGAACGGGGTGACCTGGATGGAGACATGGGTTTCGCTGTTTTCCGGAGAGTTGATTTCCAGCAGTTCGGAATAGTCGCCGCGTTGCAGGTATTGAATGAAATCGGGATCGCGCAGCAGGTTGAACAGGCGCGTGCCGGCATCGCGCGGGTATTTGATGCCGAACAGGCGCCCGGCGGAGGGATTGGCCCATTCGATATCGCCTTCCTCCGACAGGATCACCATCGCATCCGGCATGGCCGCGGCGGCGCTCTGGAACCGTCCCAGCATTTCGTTCAGCTGGTCCTCGCGGTGTTCCGTCTGCTTCATGAGCTTGCGGATTTCATTGAACACGTCGCCCCACAGACCTTCGGCATCGGGGATTTCCGCTTGCTGGCGGTTGAGCAGCCAGTGGTGCAAGCGCTGCAGCTGGCGCATCGTCAAAAAGATGTAAAGGCCGAAACCGATGGCGGCGATGAGAAAGGGACGTCCGGTGACGAGCCCCAGCACGAGGCTCGCGATGGCGATGCCCGCCAGGATCCAGATTTCGCGCCAGATGTTCTGCGACACGTATCAGCTCTGCGCCGAGAAGCGATAGCCGGTGCCGCGCACGGTCTGGATCAGCCGGTCGTGGCCGGTTAGAGTCAGTATTTTGCGCAGGCGGCGTATGTGCACGTCCACCGTGCGTTCCTCCACGTACACGTTGTTTCCCCATACGCCGTTCAACAGACGCTCGCGACTGTGCACGCGCTCGGGATGGGTCATGAAGAAGTGCAGCAGGCGGAATTCGGTCGGGCCGAGGCTGAGGGTTTTATCCGCCGCCGTAACCCGGTGCGTCACCGGGTCCAGCGACAGCCCGCCGGTTTCCACGGCCACCTCCGCCGCGTGCGGCGTGGTGCGCCGCAACAGGGCCCGTATCCGGGAGAGCAGCTCGCGTGTGGAGAAGGGTTTGGTGATGTAATCGTCAGCCCCGCTGTCGAGCCCCCTGACCTTGTCTTCCTCCTCAACGCGTGCCGTCAGCATGATGACGGGTATTTTTTGCGTCAGTTTTTCGCGCCGCAGGCGGCGGGCATAATCCACCCCGCTTACACCCGGGAGCATCCAGTCAAGCAGGATCAGGTCGGGTTTGTCGGCCAGAATTTTTGTCTGGGCCTCGGCGGTATCGGCGGCCTCAAGACAATCGTAACTGGCCTGCGACAGCGCCAGGCACACCATCTGCCGGATGGCGGGTTCGTCGTCAACAATGAGGATTTTGCCGCGCATGTTTCAAATATCTTACACGTAATGACCCTTCAATTTCCGCGATTTCATACCATAAATGTTGCAATTTGGTTACCATTGTCTTTTAAAGCCGTGTTCGACGCCAAGAACGGACTGGCTGTGTCATTCAGGGCAGCAAAGCATGCGAAAAAACACCGTCAGACCGACCGACATCAAGCTGCACCAGAAATCGCGCGTCCTCGAGGTGGCGTTCGACGACGGCAGCCATTTCAATCTGCCCTGCGAATATCTGCGGGCGTACTCACCTTCGGCCGAGGTCCGTGGCCATGCGCCGGGTCAGGAGATCCTCCAGGTCGGCAAGGAGAATGTGAACATCACCCACATCGAGCCGGTGGGTACATACGCCGTCTGTCTGTACTTTGACGATGGCCACAGCACCGGGATTTATTCCTGGGACTGGCTGCACGAACTGGGCGTGAACCAGGAAAAGCTGTGGAAGCAGTATCTGGAGCGGCTTGCCAAGGCCGGCCATCAGCGCAAGCCTGCCAAAACGGCCGAGTAATACGTCATGCCACAACCCGGCCGGAACGAACGCAAGACGCACTTCGGTTTCCGCGAAGTCGCGGAGTCCGCCAAGGAAGACCTGGTCGCCGGTGTTTTTCATTCGGTCGCCGGCAAATACGATCTGATGAACGATCTCATGTCGCTCGGCGCCCACCGCCTGTGGAAACAATTCGCGACGGAGGCGAGCGGGGTGCGCGGCGGTTTCCGCGTGCTCGATGTCGCCGGCGGGACCGGCGACATGGCGGCGAAGTTTGCCCTGCGTGTTGGAAGGCGCGGACAGGTGGTGATCGTCGACATCAACAGCTCCATGCTGGAAGTCGGACGTGGACGCCTGGCGGACCGGGGCTGCGCGGGCAATGTCGACTTTGTGCAGGCCAACGCCGAGAACCTGCCCTTTCCCGAAGTGTATTTTGACCGCGTGAGCATTGCCTTCGGACTGCGCAACGTGACACATATTGATCGCGCCCTGTCGTCCATGTTCCGGGTTTTGAAGCCGGGCGGGGCGCTATTGGTGCTGGAGTTCTCCCGCCCTGTCGCGCCGGGAGTAAGCCGCCTTTACGATGCCTATTCCTTTAATGTGCTGCCGTGGCTGGGGCGCGTGGTGGCGCGGGATGAAGGCAGTTACCGCTATCTCGCGGAGTCGATCCGCAAGCACCCCGATCAGGAAACGCTGAAGGGGATGATGGAGCGGGCCGGATTCGAACGCGTGCAATATTTCAATTTAACCGGCGGCATCGTCGCCCTGCATAAAGGATATAAGTTTTAAAGCAACCGCAGATGAACGCAGATAAACGCGGATATTTAAATATAAAGAAAACATATATCCGGTTATTTTCTTTTTCTTAATCTGCGTCCATCTGCGTTTATCTGCGGTTTCATTCATTTATGTTGACGACAGTACTACTTGAAGAGATTATCAACCGCCTCCTGCGGCTCGATCCCGCCACGCTCGCGCGCGTCGCTGAACTCCAGGACAAGGTGATCCGCTTGCGGACCGCCGGTGACCATCCCTTCGAAATTATTGTGTTGCCTGACGAATCCGGACTGCGGCTGCGCCGCCAGCATGACCGTGAACCGGATGTGACGCTCATCGGCGATATCCCCGTGATCTTGCGATTCGCCATGCGGCGGGTGCTGCCGGATGTCGTGGCCGCGGGTGAAGTGCAGATCAGCGGTGACATCGATCTCGGTCAGCGTTTCCAGCGCCTGCTGGAAAAAATCGACATCGATTGGGAAGAGCAGTCCGCGCGTGTACTGGGCGATGTGCCCGCGCGCCAGTTGGGCAATGCCCTGCGGGATTTGAGCGGCTGGTCAAGGCAGGCACTGCACGCGCTGAAACAGGATGTCGGCGAATATCTTCAGGAAGAAAGTCGCCTGCTCCCCGTGCGCTCGCGTGCCGGTGCGTTCCGCCGCTCGGTGGAAACCCTGGAGCGCGATCTGGTGAGCCTGGAAAAACGCCTGGCGCGTTTGCGCGAGACAGCAAGATGACGCGTTTGCGCCAGTTGGGCCGCCTGCTTCGCATCACCCAGGTTTTCGTGCGACACGATCTCGACGAATTTGTCACTGCCATCCATCTCTTCCGTCCCTATTGCCTCCTGCTGCGGCTGGCGCCGTGGCGGTTGTTCGCGCGGCGCAACATCCCGCGCGGCGTACGTTTGCGCGAGGCGCTCGAAGAGCTCGGACCGATCTTCGTCAAATTCGGTCAGGTGCTGTCCACCCGCCCGGATCTGTTGCCGGAGGATATTGCGGAAGAACTCGCCAGGCTCCAGGACCGCGTACCGCCGTTCTCGGGCGATGAATCGGTGCGCCTGGTCGAACAGGCCCTGGGGGGGAAGCTCGCAACCTGGTTCAGCGAATTCAGCCGCGAACCGATCGCCTCGGCCTCGGTGGCGCAGGTGCATATTGCGCGGCTGCATGATGGCGCTGAAGTGGCGGTCAAGGTGCTGCGCCCCGGCATCGAATCGGTCATCGAACGCGATCTGGAGTTGCTGTATCTGCTGGCGCGACTGGCCATTCGTTACGCGCAGGATGCAAGGCGATTTCGTCCGGTCGAAGTGGTGGATGAATTCAGCAAGACCATTCATGACGAACTCGACCTGCGGGTCGAGTCGGCGAACGCCAGCCGCCTGCGCGCCAATTTCGAGGGTTCGAATCTGCTTTATGTCCCCAGGGTTTATTGGGACCTGACGCGCCGCACGGTGATGGTGCTCGAACGCATCCACGGCATCCCCATCAGCAACATCGAAGGCCTGAAAGCGGCCGGCATTGACATGCGCACACTGGCGCACAATGGCGTGGAGATTTTCTTCACGCAGGCGTTCCGCGACGGCTTCTTTCACGCCGACATGCACCCGGGCAACATCTTTGTTTCGCCGGAGGGCCAGTACCGGGCCGTGGATTTCGGCATCATGGGCACGCTCGGCGGGAAGGACAAACGTTATCTGGCGGAGAATTTCCTGGCGTTCTTCAACCGTGACTACCATGCCGTGGCCGATGCCCATCTGCGCGCCGGCTGGGTAGCGCCGGGCACAAATCTTGTGGAGTTCGAGGCCGCGATCCGCACCGTGTGCGAGCCGGTATTCGCCCGGCCCATCAAGGAAATTTCCTTCGGCCGGTTCCTGCTGCACCTGTTCCAGACGGCGCGCCGTTTCAACATGGAAGTCCAGCCGCAACTGGTGCTGTTGCAGAAGACGCTTTTCAACATCGAGGGTCTGGGCCGGCGCCTTTATCCCGATCTCGATCTGTGGGAGACCGCCAAGCCCTATCTCGAGCGCTGGATGAGCGAGCACATGGGTCCGCGCGCCTTCCTGAAAAGCTTGCGCAAGGAGTTTCCAAAATGGTGGGCCATGCTGCCGGAAATTCCATCGCTGGTGCATGAAAGCCTGCGGCGTGCCGGCGAGGCCGACGCGGCGCAGGAATCGCGAGCCAGGGAGCTTGAAGAACTGCGCCGGCAGGTACGCCACAACCAGCGCCGACTTTATTTCGCCGTTGCCGGCAGTAGCCTGCTGATTGCCGGCGCTGTATTGCTGGGAATGGATGTCTCCATTGCCGGCGCGTGGGAATGGCGACGGGTGGCGGGGTGGGTTCTGGCGGCGGCGGGGGTGTTTATGCTGTGGCGCGGCTGGCCGCGCCGAAATCCGTGATCGGCGGTATGTCGGCCCGTGGCGCGCTTATGCTAGAATTTCACCTGATTGTAATGACTCCATGGTCCGATGAAGACGGTCAATAAAGCTGTTCTCGCGAGCGTGGCCCTGCTGGTGGCCGCCGGGCCGGCCCTGTCCGCGCCGGCGGGCAAGCCCTCCTGGTTTAACGACACCCCCTTCGCGGGCGCCGGTGCCCTGGGGGTCCCCGAGGCACGTCTGCTGACTCCGTCGGACTACACCTCATTCGGTATCAAGCTTTTCAGTTCGAGACAGAACGTCGTGGAGGAAGGATACCCGGCGGATGTCCGTCCAGTCGCTCTGGATGCCAACACGGTCCGCCTCTATGGTGAAGTCGAATCGCCCCGTTTCGGGACCGGCAGCTTTTCTTCCGTGGGTGATTCCCCGCTCGGGCGCATCAACGCATTTGGTGTGAGCTGGCAACATCGCCTGAATGCCATGAACAGTTTCGCGGTGTCAGCCGAATACGGCGCAGGCACGGCCGTCTATCCCCTGCCGCTGGACACGCTCGATACGCGCGCGGCGTTTTCCTGGACCAGCGTTTTGCCGAGCGCCGTCAAGCCGAGCATCACGGGCAGCGTTTTCCTCGGCGATGAAATAGCGCGTGAGGAAATCTACCGGCATCTGGGCCGAAAATATTATGGCTTCGCCGTCGGTGGCAGCCTGACCTTGTTCCAGTCGCACACGCCCTACGTGTCATTCAAGATGCAGCGCAGTCTGTATGAAACCACGGATGACTCCCTGTTTGTCTCTCCGCGCAGTGGCGATCGCTCGTTATTGTCGGCGGGTTGGAAGTGGCAGGTGCAGCGCGATCTCAGCCTGCAGGCCGAGGCGAGTTACGGTTTGGGAGAGACCCCCGGCAGCCTGGATCCCTACAGCCTGGAGCGCAGCCGCATCCTCTTCGGCACGCGCTTTGGCTTTAAATAAAAGATAAAGTCTGAATAGACAGGATTCACAGGATTAACAAGATTAAAGACCAACAACAGCCGGTGGTTTCTTTTCTAATCCTGTAAATCCTGTCAATCCTGTCCATTTTATTATTTAGATTTATTTCTCCCGCTGTAATCCGGCTTCGACCTGGTCGCGTTTTTCCTTCCCGACCAGCGATCCAATCAGTTCCAGCGCAAAATCCATGGCAGTACCGGGACCGCGCGAGGTAATGACCTTGCCGTCGGTAACGATGGCGCGGTTCTCCAGTTGTATCCGTGGCCATTGGGTGGGATCGAGTACGCCCGGATAAGACGTGACGTGTTTCCCTTCGAGCACGCCGGCGCGGGCCAGGACCTTGGGTGCGGCGCAGATGGCGGCGGTGAAGCGGTTATCTCCCGCCATTTTTTTGACCAGCGCGATGATGCGCGGGTCCTGTTCCAGATGGGTCGCGCCGGGCAGGCCGCCGGGCAACACGATCATGTCGTACTCGCGCTTGAGCGCCGTGTCCAGCGTGGTGTCCGGCAGCAGGACAGTGCCGCGGCTGCCTTTCACCGGACCGGCCTCCAGACCCGCCGTGACCACTTCGATGCCGGCGCGCCGCAGCAGATCAACGACGGTGACCGCCTCCAGTTCTTCCATGCCTTGCGCCAGAGGAACCAGGACGGTCGCCATTCATATGCCTCTCAGTTGCTCTGTGCCCTGAAGAAGCTGATGCCCTTGAGCAGGTTCAGCGCTTCCTGCAACTGATAGTCCTCTACTGCCGGGGCCTTGCCGGTTTCATCCTTCTTCTTGTCGTCTTTCTTGCCTTCCTTTTTCGGCTCTTCTTTCGGCTTGGTCATTTCATCGCCGTTTTCCAGGTGCCGCGCCAGATCCGCCTCTTTCAGCCGGTCGCCGGCTTCGCTCTTGGTGAGCTTGGCCTCTTCCGTGACGATATCCGGCACGATGCCCAAGGCCTGAATCGATCTGCCGTTCGGGGTGAAATACCGTGCGGTGGTGATCTTGAGCGCCGCGCCGTTGCTGATCGGAACAATGGTCTGCACCGAACCCTTGCCGAAGCTTTTCGTGCCCATGATGACGGCGCGT
>Ga0209324_10001500_pt1 | contig 16129 bp, 13 predicted proteins | sample Rifsed19ft3_FD_184015 | JGI IMG/M metagenome (GOLD analysis project Ga0209324, IMG submission 184015) | Soil microbial communities from Rifle, Colorado, USA - sediment 19ft 3 (version 2) | ecosystem: Environmental > Terrestrial > Deep subsurface > Rock core/Sediment | place: Rifle, Colorado...
CCATATATTTCCGAAATCAACGATTATTTTAAAGAAAGAAGGCCGAAAGGAAACGAGTTTAGGGCACTCTGGCTTCCGCAGGAAGGGCTTACCAACATGGTTTTATCCTCCGGCTCTATTGCCGATTTTGTCTTTCCCTCCGTTTCAAAAAATGCCATGGAGATCGAAGCCGATTTTGTCAAATCATTTGATGATCCGGATAAGTTTGACGCAAAACTCGCTGTTTTGAGAAAAGTGATAAATATAAAATACATTGTTGTTTTGAGGGGAATAGGCCAAACGTCGGCCATTGGGATAAATTATTACGAAAAATCTCCGACCGGATTCATTGGCACGCCGGAAAAATTCATTCAAGTTTTTAATAAAAGCTCCGCTTTGCGCGCCCTCCGAGAAAGTCCAGATTATTTAATTTACGAAATAATATGATCTCAATCATTATTTTGAATTATAACGGCCGTGATTTTATTGGAAAAACCATTGAATCGGTTCTTTTTGGCGATTTTCAGGATTTTGAAGTAATCTTTTTCGATAATAATTCTCTCGACGGTAGTTATGAATTTGTCAAAGAAAAATATTCCGGCCACAGGAAAATTAAAATTATTAAAAGTAGCAAAAATCTCGGATTTGCCGGCGGGAATAACAAAGCTTTTGAATATACCAAAGGAGAGGTTGTATTTTTTCTAAACAGCGACGCTTTTATTGAAAAAAATTGTCTTGTAAAAATTCATGAATTTTTTAATGATCATAAAGACGCTGGGATTGCTCAATGTAAAATAAAAATGGCAAAAGAAAAAGATTTTATAGAAAACGCCGGCAATTATTCCGACACTCTAGGGCTAGCTTACATTATCGGTTATAACGAAAAAGACAACGATCAATATGAAGATGTACGAAAAATTTTTACCGCCAATGGCGCTGCTTTCGCTATGCGCCGAGAGATTTTTGAAAAATTAAAAGGTTTTGACGAAGATTACTTTCTTCTTTACGAGGAAACAGATCTTTGCTGGCGGGCAAGAATTGCCGGCGCGGAAATTTATTATTTACCCATGGCCTTAGTTTATCATCTTGGCAGTGCTTCCTTCCAAAAGAAAAAGAAAAGAAAAAAAGCCGGGTCGCTTGATAGCACTTATCTTTTTATAAGAAACAGGATGGACTCAATGATAAAAAATTATGAACTAAAGAATTTGGCCGCGTATTTGCCGGCTCATCTTGTGTTTATGTTTTTTTACTCGCTTTATTACCTAACCAGGGGCCGATTCGAATCTTTTATCTCTTTGTACAAGGCAGTCTTTTATAATTTATTTCATTTAAAACACATTCTTGATAAAAGAAAAATTGTCCAAAAAACAAGAGTAATTAGAGACTCGGAATTTTTTAAGAAAAATTACATCAAAAGTTTTTCCTTCGTGAGAATTATTAATAAAGTCTTGAGAAAAAATGTCGACAAATAAGGAGTACCTAAAAATTTTATGGTCATTAGTTATATTTAGCGCTTTGTTTGTGGCTTCTTATGCGCGCGCGGATATGAAAGATTTAATTTTTATTTCCAAAGGCGCTATTCCAATTGAAAAACTGGAGGATGTTTCCAAAAAAGCCATTTTTATTGGCCGCCAAAACCTGCCGTTCGTTTTTAAGAAAGATATCCTCAAAGACGGCCTTAATCTAGTCGATTTATTTAACGTTTTTAATCTTGATTTTTTGGCGAAAAGAGAATCAAGAAAAATAAGGCTTGATTTGCCAGCCGCTGATTATTTTTTGATCACGCCTAATAATACTTTTGATTCATATATTAATGTTTCAGTTAAAGATAATAGTCTTCTGATTAAAAATAAAGCCAGAGAATTTGAAAGCCTTAGCGACATCTTCCAACCAGTCGCTTTTGAGGAAGACAGAACTGACAACCTTCCTTCCAATCTTTGCCGAACCAATAAATCACGGCCTGATCAAGAAACAATTTCTCAAGTATCGGCTGGCCAATTTAAACTCAGAGCGAAGAACGAGCTTGTTTGCTATAACAAATGGTTTGAAAGCAAAGGCAATGTGATGAAAGTGAGTTTTGAATACAAGCATCTAACGGGCGATAATCCTAAATTTACTCTTTGGCGCAAATCAGCCGATGGAGCCATCAATCAAGAAATATATTCGGAAAAATTTAAACCAAAACAAGATTGGAATAAATTTGAAAAGTTATTTGATATTCCCGAAGGCGGTGAGGAAAATATTGGGATTTATCTTTATTCTTCTTCTTCCGGTAATTACATGACGGAAAATCTTTATCGCGACATAAATGTTTTGACTGCTGAGAAAGAAGATATTTTTAAAAAAGACAGTAAAAAACAAGACGGAAAATTTCAGAAGTTCGGACCATTTTATCTTGAAGGATCGATTGATGTTTCATATTCCGATCTAGAAAATCCATCAATCTACTTATTTGATGAAAACGAGAATGTTGCCCAAAATTTCTGCCGAACCAATAAATCACGGCCTGATCAAGAAACAATTTCTCAAGTATCGGCTGGCCAATTTAAACTCAGAGCGAAGAACGAGCTTGTTTGCTATAACAAATGGTTTGAAACCAAGGGTAACGTGATGAAAGTGAGTTTTGAATACAAGCATCTAACGGGCGATAATCCTAAATTCACCATTTGGGCAAAATCAGTCGACGGAAGTTTAAACAAAGAAATTTATAGCGAAGACCTGGAAACCACTAGTGGTTGGACTAAATTTGAAAAATTGATTGAGGTTCCTGAAGATAAAAAAAATAACATCGGAATATATCTTTATTCTTTTTCCAAAGGGAATTATTTGACGGAAAATTCATATAAGGGAATAAAAATCGAACTTTTCAATTGGCCGCTGGCTGAAAGAATTTTTCTCGCCCCGGAAAAATTTTTTAACGACGATCAAAACAAATATGAGGTTAAACAAATTAATTTTTCAAAATATAAAATTAAAATAACCGATATTGACGAGCCATTCTTGCTTAATTTTTTGGAATCTTTTGACAATTATTGGCGGCTTTACGCCAGAAATGGATTTTCAAAAAAGAGGCTGACTGATCATTTTATGATAAATGGTTATGCTAATGGCTTCATTATTGATCCGAAAATTTTGGAAGAGAAGGGAATCTTGGAAATGAAAGAAAATGGAAAATATGATCTGGAGCTTGTGATGGAGTATTTCCCGCAAAGATTATTTTACTTGGCGCTCCTTGTTTCTTTGCTGGCTCTTTTTTTCTCGGCCTTTATCGTGAGAAAAATGAAAAATGAAAAAGCTTAAACAAGTGAAATCAATTATTCTCAAATATGTTTTCAACAGCCGATTTCTGGCTTTGATTTCGGCTGCTCTTTTTTTCTTCAGTTTTATCTTCATATTTATGAGTAAAAAAACAGCCGCTTTCTTTTCAATTGTCGCTTTTCCTCTTCTTTTTCTTGCTGCGATTTTGCAAGTCTTTGAGTATAAAAAGCATTGTCAAATAAAAGAAAAATTGGAAATTAAAACAAAATTAAAAGCCAAAAAAATCATAACCGATATTGTCTTTAAATCAAATGCTTCAAAAAATATCTAATTATATAAAAAACATGAACTCCGGAATAATTTTTGCCGTTGCTGGGGCAGTTATTATTTTGTGGCAAATGCTTTTACCGGGCTATGTGTTTTCTTTAGATATGGTTTTTGGGCCGGAATTTGATTTTGTCAAAAGCGCTGGAGAATTTTTAAACGCCTTGCCCCTCGAGAAACTTCTTTTGTTTGCCGATATTTTTCTGCCGATTTGGCTTATTCAAAAAGCCATCCTCTTTTCCTTGTTTTTCTTGCTTTTTTATCTGCCGTTTAAATTTTTCCTTTTTGAAAGAAAATGGGGAATGGATTATCTAACCTCGCTCTTTTACGCGATCAATCCATTTGTTTACGAGCGTTTTTTGGCCGGTCATTGGCTCTTTCTTTTCGGTTATGCGCTTTTACCGCCGGTGCTTTATTTTTTAATTAAGGGGTCAGGTACCTTTCCCCAGGGGTTAAAAGGATCAGGTACCTTTTTCGCGAGGCTTGGGCTTGAGGGCTCGCGAAAAAGGTACCTGATCCCTTTGAAACTCGTTTTTTGCCTTACCATCATTGGTATTTTCTCTTTACATATGCTTACTATCGCGATCGTTTTGAGCTCGATTTATTTGTTTGGTCGCATTGTGGTTGTCCTTTTTCAAAAAAATTTGTCTTTGTTCAAAAAAATTCTTTTAAGAACTTTTATAGCCGGCCTAGTTTTCTTTTTTCTTTCCAGTTATTGGACAATACCTTACTTAGTCAGCAAAAACTCTCAAGCGGTTTTTGAAAATTTTAATCAAGCTCACTGGCAGACTTTTCAAACCGCCGGTGATTCTAAACTAAAAGTTTTTACCAATGTTTTCAGTTTATACGGTTATTGGGGCGAAGATGAGCCGTGGGCGGAAAATTTTGTTTGGCCGAAAAATAAATTATTTTTTCTGTTTTTTCTTTTCTTAATTTTAGTCCTTATTGTTTTTGGGGCATTTTCCAGTTGGCAGGGATTCATTTTATTTTGTTTTGCCGGTTTAAGCCTTGTTTTTGCCACTGGCTTGAGTGATTTTTTTTCATCTATCAATCTTTGGATTTTTGAAAATATTTCTTTTTGGCGAGGATTTCGAGATAGCGCCAAATGGGTCGCCCCCATCGCTCTTATTTATGCTTATTTGATTCCTTTGGGGGTTGATTTTATTTTGGAGAGAGTAAAAAAAATTAAAAAAGAATACATTCTGGCAGTTGTTTTTGCTTTACCTTTGATCTACACCTACCCCATGCTTTTTGGCTTTCAGGGCCAGCTCCGATCCGTCTGGTACCCAAAAGAATGGCAGGAAGCAAAAGAAATAATTGAAAAAGATAAAGAAGATTTCAAAATTCTTATTTTGCCTTGGCATGGTTATTTTTCTCTTGGTTTTAACGATAATCTCATAACAGGCAATCCAGGTCGCGTATTCTTTGGCCCCAAGGCCGTTTCAAGCAAAAATATTGAGCTTGGGGAATTGCCATCCTTGGATCCTATCCCTGATCCAGCCGATTTCAAATATATTGTTTATTTTCAGGATATAAAAGATATCGATCCTTATTCTTATTCCTTTCTAACTGATTTTAAACCTTTGTTTTCAAAGAAGAGCATTATTCTTTACAAACAGTGAGTTATCCACACTAAGGGGATTGATCTAAATCTGCTTTGATTTATAATGAAAATATTGCGTCCTTATCGTGAATTACGATGAGGGCTTTTTCTATTTATTTTTTTCAATTTTATGATTGACCTTTTGAGGGTTAAACGCCCCTTGATATTTATTCTTGTTATTTTGGCGGTTTTCGGCTATTCCGGTTTGGGCCACGCCAAGCCGGCTTTTGGTTACGGTGGCAGTGGAGGGTTTCGAGCGCCGACACCGACGCTTAGTGTCGCGCCGACACCGAGTGTCTCGTCATCAGCTGATGTTACCGGCGACAATCAGGTGAACGCTCTTGATTTCAACACGCTGATGGTCGATTGGGGAAGGGCGGGAAGCGGACTCCTCGCCGACATTAACGGCGATAATTTAGTCGATTTGCTTGATTTTAACATGCTTATGGTTTATTGGCAGTAATTTAAAATAATTTTTATGAAAAGATCTAAAACAATTTTGTTTTTTTCTTTTATCGTCTTGCTTTTTTCTTTTTCAAGCGGCGCTGACGCGGCCACTTTTTCCGTAACCCCATCCAGTTTTAGAGATCAAACCGGCAGTGCTTTGGATTTTGTGGTTTTGCTTGATCCGCGAGGCGTGAAAAATTACACAACCAAACTTGTTATGAATTTTCCCGCTGATCTTTTAGCCGTCAAATCTTTTAAATTAAGTGATGAGTGGCTACCCTTAAATCAGCCCGGTTACGATTTGATTGATAATAATAAGGGGACGCTCGTTAAAACGGCTGGCTTTCCCAAGGGTACGGATAAGACGGTTATTTTCGGCGTAATTAACTTCAAAGTGCTTAAAGCAGGTCGCGACGCGATTACGATTTCCGAAAATTCGCTTTCTTACGGCGTTCTCGGAGAAAATATTCTCTCTGGACTGCCGATTAAAAGCGAAGTGATTATCAGCGAAGCTAAAAAAACGTCGGTGAAAAAGACGCAAGTAAAAAAACCGGTTGAAAAAATCGCAGAAGCCCTTGTTGAAGAAGGGGATTTAATTGCCGACGAATTCGAGAAAAAATCTCCAGAAGAACCCACTTTGTTTGATATTGAAATCAGACAAGCGCCGATAGAAAAAGAAAACAAATTCTCGTTAGCGATCATTGTTTTATCGGCAATTGTTTTTTTAAGTCTAGCCATTTATTTGATAAGAAAAAAAAGTGTTTAAACTTATCAAACATGTCTTATTCCACCATGGTCTACCGGCTATGCTGATTGTTTTTGTCGTTTTGTTCGGCTGGTCGGCTAATCGGGCGCTGGCGCCGGTGGCCAAAGAAAAATCTTTGGCGGAAGAATCAGTCAGCGAGCCGATTATTTTGGCAGGGAAAGATAGCTCGCCTTTGTTTGACATCCAAATCGGTCCAGCTCTTGAAAAGGAAGAAAAAAGCCGAAAAGCCGCGCCTTTCATTGCCTTAGGATTTATTCTTTTTATCTCGATTATTTATGCCTTAATTTATAAAAAAACTCATCGGAAAAATGTTTAAAAAATTAATTTTATTTTCTTTTCTTTTCGGCTTATCCCCCTTTCTTTTAGCTGGCGCTGACAATTCGGAAGAAATGCCTGACAAAAGCGCTAACCCCAGTGCTTTTGTCGTTGAAAAAGTGACAGAAGTCAAAACCGGTAGCGGCTCTTTTGTTTCGAAAGTAGCGCCCGGTGAATTTTTACCGGTAGCCGTCAAACTCCTTAATTTCGGCGGCGGCCGGCGGGTTGATGTGGCTATTAATTACAAAATTTTTGATCAAAACAAAAAAGAGATTTTGAACGAAAATGAAACGGTGGCCGTGGAAACAACCGCTTCTTTTGTCAAAGTCCTTCAACTGCCTCATGACTTGAAGCCTGGCCGCTACAAAGTGACAAGCGAGATCCTTTATCAAGGTCAGGAAGTTCCGGCTGTTTCAAGTTTTTCTTTTACGGTTGAGCGCAAATTTGCCGGATTATTTTTAAGTCAGCTTGCCATTATCTTTGGTATTGCGCTAGTTCTTGGTGTCATCTTGTTTTATTTATTTCATTTGTTTGGAAACAGGCAAAAATCTGGCCGGATCGCGCCACATGACTATTCGGAAATTTCCAAAGATGACCGGATTTTTTACGAAATATTAAGCGATATTATCGCTCAAATGCGGCTTCGGATTGGCGATAAAGCCATTGAGTTCGCCGGCGACATAGATGGTTTTTCAATTGATAATGAAACCGGTCGTATTATTAATGTTTCGAAGAACCCGGCCAAAATTATCGCTCTTCTTATCCTTCGTTATGAGCAGGAGTTAGACGAGAAAATAAGCTTCGGCTTAAGACAGACGAATGATGAAGCAAAAGAAAAGATTAAGCCGGTCGATAAAAATTTATTGATTATCAGAAAATATTTTGAATAATATGAAAATTTTTATTTTGAAATATGACAAAGAAGCGGTTGAAAAAGCGACCGAAAAACTGGAAAGCAATCTGTGCTCCTCGGTTGACTTTAATGAAAAAGAAAAAGAGGTACTCTCCAATCTTTTAGTAATATTAAAAATTAATTCAATTATAAAACAATCATGAAATTCAAAACAAAAATGCTTTTTCTTGTCGGGGGGCTGGCGTTTGTCATTGTCATCGGCCTCATTGTTTATCTCAATTTTTACTTGTCAAATTTTCAAAGAAATCAGACAATCGCCAATTTCCGCAACTTAGCCGAGCTGTCTGAAGGCGCCTTTTTCGCCTTTATTGAATCAATGGAAATAAGAGCGATTGACTGGAGTTCTGACAGTTACATCAGAATGATGACGGAAAAAATCACCGATTTATCGCGAGCCGAAGACGAAAGAAAACAGGCGGCCGAAGAATTGGGGATTTATCTCAGAGAAGAAAAAATGCAATATGATCCCTCGGTGGTAATTATTGATATTTTGGATAAAAATGGCATAGTGGTCGCTTCATCACGGAAAGACAGGATCGGGGTAAATGAAAAAAAAGAAGAAATAGAACTTAATGCTCATCATTTTAGCCAAGCGATTGCCGCTGGTTTTGGCAAAGCTTTTGTGAAAAATTTTGTTAGTGAAGAAGACGAGCATAGCGAATCGATGATGCACACCACGACCAGAATTTTTTCTTCTCGAAAAGATGCTCTCGACAAACTCATTCCGCTTGATGCTGTCATGTTAGTTCACTTTGCGAAGAACAATGATTTAAACGATATTTTAAACGGCCGTTTTCAGGAACATAAAGGCGCCTTAACTGGCCAAGCCTTGATGGATTATTATAAAACGGCGGAAATTTATCTTGTTGATCAAAGTAAACTTATGACCACGCCGTCGCGTTTTGCCGGGGAAGCGGTTTTAGCAAGAACTGTTGATACTTTACCGGTCAGGGCTTGTTTTGAAGAAAATAGGGGAATCGACGAGGAATACCAAAATTACGCTGGTTACAATGTTCTAGGCGCTTCAATGTGCCTTAGAGAGCATAATTTGGCTCTTATCGTGGAAGCGCGGGCCGATGAAGTTTTTGCGCCCATTCGAAAAATAACCAACCGGCTTATTTTAAGCGGTCTTCTGGCCTTTCTTTTAAGCGCGATCGGTATCAGGCTTTTCGCCGGCATTCTTGCGGAAGACTTAAAGAAAATCAATGAACGATTAAATAAAACCCTGAACACTTTGCTTGAAGATTCGCGGAAATGAATAAAAGTAATTTTATTTTTTCTTGCGCTTTTTATAAAAGCGTGCTATATTGTCAATACAGTTTCAGTCGAGACTGACAGATTATTAGTTATTTTTAAAAAGTAACATGGATAAACCGACAGAATTTCTAGAATACATTATTAAAAATCTTGTCGACCACCCGGGTGATGTGAAAGTCAATCGGACCGTTGACGAAATGGGCGTCTTGCTCACCCTTTCCCTTAATCCGGAAGACATGGGCAAAGTCATCGGTCGCGCTGGTAATACCGCCAAAGCGATCCGTATGCTTCTTCGCGTCATTGGCCTCAAAGGCAATGCTCGCGTCAATCTCAAGATCTTGGAACCGGAAGGTGCCGCGCCAAGGCCGCGAGCCAGTCATTCCGTTGATGAAGCAATGGAAGATATCAAGAAAGACATGAAATAAATTTCAAACTCAAAAAACCCCGCAAGGGGTTTTTGATATATACACATATGAATTACGAAATATTTCATAATTCATAATTAAAATGATAAAATGATAATAAATGACTTTTCATATTATCACTATTTTTCCGAAAATGTTTGAGGGGTTTTTGGCTCACGGCGTTTTGGCGCAAGCAATAAAAAAGGGAATCATCAAAGTCAAAGTAATTAATCTTCGCGACTTTGCGCAGGGTCGCCACAAGACAACTGACGAGCGGCCTTATGGCGGTGGCCCGGGAATGGTGATGAAGGCCGAACCGATTTTAAAAGCTGTTAAAAGCATTAAAACCAAAAAACCAAAAATAATTGTTTTTTCGCCACGGGGTAAAATGTTTACAAATAAAATTGCCGATATCTACCAAAAAAAACATAAAGACATTATTCTTATCTGTGGTCGTTATGAGGGGATTGACGCGCGGGTCAAAAAAATTTTAAAGGCTGAAGAAGTTTCAATCGGCAACTATGTTCTCTCGGGCGGGGAAGTGCCGGCCATGGCTCTTGTTGACGCGGTGGCGCGGCGGGTACCGGGCGTGCTTCATAAATTAGAATCAATCGAGGAGAAGAGAACTGCTTCGGCCGAAGTTTATACCCGGCCGGAAATCCTCAAATGGGGAAAAAAGACATATCGGACGCCCAAAGTCCTTTTAACCGGCCACCATGGAAATATTGAAGAATGGAGGAGAAAGAGCCGAAAACGTCTTTGAGGAAAGACTTGCGGAGGCCGACGGGCCGAGCAGGAGGAATTTGCTAGCAAGCAAATATCCGGGCTTTCTGAAAAGATGTTTTCGGCGATTTACAAAATAGTTTATTTAGAGATTAGGCCTTGTCCTGGAATCCCCAGCTTGTTCTTGACAAGGGGGTGGTATTTTTATATAATTGACTTCCAATATTTATTAAGGTTTTTTCGGTGTTTTTAACCTTGTCTTTTTTTGTTTTCCCTAAAGGATAGAGATTTTTAATAGAAAAGGTTTAGAACCTCTTTTTTTTATTTTTATATCTATATATGATCTTGCCTAAAAAGTATTTTTCGCGTTTTAAACCAAATCTCGTCCCTTTCCCTAATTTAATTGAAACTCAAATCGCTTCCTTCGAAGCTTTGGTAAAAACCGGCTTCGGCAGTATTTTAAAAGAATTCGCTTCCATCAAAGATTACTCGGGTAAAAAATTTGAACTCGAGTTTTTGTCTTTTACCCTCGACCGGCCTAGTTACAACGAGCATTACGCCAGAGAGAATTGGATTTCTTACGATGGCCAAATTAAAATTAAGACCCGTCTTCACAATAAAACTTTAAACACCACTCGGGAACAAGAAATCTTTTTGACTAATCTTCCTTTAATGACCGATCACGGCACTTTTGTCATCAACGGTGTCGAGCGAGTCATTGTGCCGCAGCTGGCGCGAAGCTATGGCGCCTTTTTCACGGCTGAAGACATTAAAGGGAAAACATTATTTGGCGCCAAGATTATTCCGGCGCGCGGCGTTTGGATTGAAATGCAATCCGATCCGGATGGTAATGTTTACGTCAAAATTGATAAGAAACGCCGTTTTGGCGTAATCGCGCTTCTCCGTGTGCTGGGGCTAACTAAAAATGATCAAATCATTTCCGCTTTCGCGAAAGAATATCGCGAGGACATTAAACAGGTTCTCGCGCACGACGAAAAACAAACAGTCGCCGAAGCGCACGTCGAAATTCACAAGCGTCTTCGTGACGGCGAAGTGGCGCCGCCGGATCACGCTAAGGAATTTTTGGACGCCTTGTTTAGCGCCGAGCGTTACGATCTTTCTTCGGTTGGCCGCTTTCGTTTTAATCGCCGCTTTAATAAGAGTCTTGATAACAAAGAAGTGGCCAAAAGAACCTTAACTGCGGACGATATTGTTACCATTCTCGAAAATATCTTTAAATTGAATAAAAACCCGGAAATTGGCCCCGATGATATTGACCATTTGGGCCAGCGCCGTGCCCGCTATGTCGGCGAGCTTCTCGAGCAGAGAATTCGGGTCGGTATGACTCAAATCAAACGAAATATTCAAGACCGAATGTCGACCATCGACATCAACACGACGCTCCCGATTAATGTTATCAACCAACGGCCTCTGCAGGCGCGGATCGCGGAATTTTTTACCGTCAACCAATTATCGCAATTCATGTCGCAGGACAATGTTCTTTATGAAATCGAGCACTTGCGTCAACTTTCGGCCTTAGGTCCGGGTGGTCTTTCGCGCGAGCGCGCTGGTTTTGAAGTGCGCGACGTGCATCCTTCGCACTATGGCCGGGTCTGTCCGATTCAAACGCCGGAAGGTCAGAACATCGGTTTGATTTTACACCTTGCTGTCTACGCCCGGATTAATCATCTCGGCATTATCGAGACGCCTTATATAAAAGTGGAGAAAGGAAAGCTCACCGGTGAAATCATTTATCTTGACGCGCTCGAAGAAGAAAAATACAACATTGCTCACGCCGGCACGCCTTATAATGAAAAAAACACAATCACTGGCGATTTTGTTGAAGCTCGTGTCGGCGGCCATCCCGGCACGGTCAAAAAAGAGGACGTTCATTTTATTGACGTGGCGCCTAATCAAGCTTTTTCCATCGCGACTTCAATGATTCCATTTCTTGAACATGACGACGCTAATCGCGCGCTCATGGGATCGAACATGCAGAAACAAGCCACCCCTTGCGTGCTTCCTGAAGCGCCGCTTGTCGCCACCGGTATTGAAGAATCGGCCGCTCGCTATTCCGGCCGCCTTATTGTCGCTCGCGACAGCGGGACCGTGAAGTATGTTGATGCCAAAAAGATTATGGTAGCTGATAAAAACGGCGATACCACTTACGATCTCATCACCTTTACGAGAAACAACAGCCCGAGTATTTTCCATCAGCGGCCGATCGTTAATATCGGCGATAAAGTGAAGAAAGGCGATATTTTGGCCGATGCTTCCTCAACCGATAACGGCCAAATAGCTTTAGGTCAAAATATTTTGGTGGCGTTTATGTCCTGGAACGGCTCCAATTACGAAGACGCGATCGTGATTTCCGAGCGCTTAGTGGAAAACAGCCGATTCACTAGCATCCATATTGATGAGTTTGTGGCGACAGTCAGGGAAACCAAACTCGGCCCGGAAATAACAACTCGCGATATTCCAAATGTCGGTGAAGCCAAACTTAAAAATCTTGATGAAGAGGGAGTTGTTCGCATCGGCGCGGAGGTTAGTGAAAACGATATTTTAGTCGGAAAAATAACCCCTAAAGGCGAAACCGAGCTAACGCCGGAAGAAAGACTGCTCCGCGCCATCTTTGCGGAAAAGGCCCGCGATGTGAAAGATTCTTCTCTTCGGATGGAACACGGCAAACGCGGCCGGGTGGTTGGCATTAAAATATTCTCCCGCGAGGCCGGTCACAATCTTGAATCCGGCATTTTGAAAAAGATTGTGGTGGAAGTGGCGCAAATCAGAAATATTTCGGTTGGTGACAAACTTTCCGGCCGTCACGGCAACAAAGGGGTCATTTCCACAATTTTGCCGGTTGAAGATATGCCGTTTTTGGCCGATGGCACGCCGATTGATATCGTGCTGACGCCACTTGGCGTGCCAAGTCGCATGAATCTCGGCCAAATTCTTGAAATGCACCTCGGTTTCGCGGCTAAAAAACTCGGCTATCAAGCGATTGTGCCGCAGTTTATGGGCGCGACCACTGAAGAAATTAAAGCCGAACTTGAAAAAGCCGGCATACCAAAAGATGGCCGTCTTACGCTGGTCGATGGCCGTTCGGGGCAGATCTTCGCCCAGAGCATCGCGGTTGGTTACATGTATATTTTGAAACTCCACCACATGGTTGAAGATAAAATTCACGCCCGCTCGATTGGTCCTTACAGTTTGATCACTCAACAGCCGCTTTCCGGAAAAGCTCAAGGCGGAGGCCAGCGTTTCGGCGAGATGGAAGTCTGGGCGCTTGAAGGGTACGGCGCCGCTCATACTCTTCGCGAGATGCTGACGATTAAATCTGATGATATCACTGGCCGGACGCAGGCATTTGATTCGATTATTAAAAACGAACCGCTTAAAACCCCGGGCGCGCCGGCATCATTTAGCGTCATGCTAAATTACCTCCGCGGCCTGGCTCTCGATGTTGAGCTCAAAAAGGAGGAGCGAGAACGGAAAACTAAAGAAAAGTAAAAAATAAACCATGGGAAAAGTAATAGCTAATTTAAATAATTTTGATTTCATTACGATTGCTTTGGCGAGTCCGGAAAAGATTCGCGAATGGTCTTATGGAGAAATTTTGCGTCCCGAAACGATCAATTACCGGACCGGCCGGTCGGAACGCGGCGGCCTTTTCGACGAGCGCATTTTTGGGCCGGAAAAAGACTATGAATGTTATTGCGGCAAATACCGCCGGATCCGCTACAAGGATATTATTTGCGAAAAATGCGGCGTTGAAGTCACCCGCAGTATTGTTCGCCGCGAACGCTTCGGCCATATCGAACTGGCCACGCCGGTGGCCCATATCTGGTTTTTACGCGGCGTGCCTTCGCGGATGAGCCTTTTGCTTGACGTGCCGGTGAGCGATCTTGAAAAAGTGATTTATTTTGCCGGTTATATCATTACCAAAATCAATTCGGAAGAGAAATCTAAAACTTTAAAGAGTCTTGAATCAGAGTATAAAGAAAAACAAAAAGCGACCAAAGACGCCAAAGAAAAAGAAGAACTCAAAAATTTATACACCAAAAAGAAGAAGGAAATCACCGAGCTTGTTGTCGGTAAAGTTTTCAACGAAGCCAATTATCACTATTTTTCCTTGAAATTTGGCACTGCTTTTGAGGCCGAGATCGGCGCGGAAGCCATTCATAATCTTTACAAATCGATGGATTTGCCCAAGTTAAAGACGGAGCTTCTCGAAATTATCGCCAATACTAAGACTGACCGGACCAAACTCGAGAAAAGACTTTCTCTTGTCAAGGGCATGATCCGCGCCAACACGCGCCCGGAATGGATGTTTCTGACCGTCCTTCCGATTATTCCCGCGGCATTGCGGCCGATGGTCGCCCTTGATGGCGGCCGGCACGCGACCAGCGACTTAAACGATCTTTATCGCCGGGTCATCAACCGAAATAATCGTCTGAAGAAATTAAAGGAAATTGGCGCCCCGGAAGTAATTTTAAGAAATGAAAAAAGAATTCTTCAGGAAGCCGTTGACGTTTTAATTGACAACTCAATTGCCAAAGAAGAATCAGCTCAAGCCATGAGCCAATCTCAGCGCCGCGCCCTGAAATCCCTCGCCGACAATCTTAAAGGCAAGCGCGGTCTTTTCCGTCAAAATCTTTTGGGTAAACGCGTTGATTATTCCGGCCGCTCGGTTATCGTCGTCGGTCCGCAACTTGCCCTTAATCAATGCGGCTTGCCGAAACATATGGCTCTTGAACTTTTCCGGCCGTTTGTCATTGCTAAAATTTTGGAAAGGGAACTGGCTTACAATATCCGCGGCGCCAATAAACTGATTGAAGACCGGGTGGCTGACGTCTGGGCTATCCTTGAGGAGGTTATTGCCGGCAAGCACGTTCTTTTGAACCGCGCGCCGACGCTTCACCGCCTTTCCATTCAAGCTTTCAAGCCGGTTTTGATCGAAGGCAACGCCATTCAAGTCCATCCCCTTGTTTGCTCGGCTTTTAATGCCGACTTCGACGGCGACCAAATGGCGGTCTACGTGCCACTTTCCGCTGACGCTCAAAACGAAGCGCGGGAAATCATGGCCTCCAACAAAAATTTGCTGAAGCCGCAGAACAGCGATCCGATTTCAACGCCGAAACTCGATATTGTTCTTGGCTGTTATTGGATGACCAGAATTATCCCGGGCGAAGCCGGTGAAGGAAAAATTTTTTCCAGACCAAACCACGCCATCACCGCAAATGATCATGACGTTATCTCTTTCCGCGCGAAAATCAAAGTGCTTGGCACCAGTAGTCCGAAATACGCGCAATTTGGAGGAAAGCCCTTCGAAACCTCGGTTGGCCGGCTTTTGTTTAATTCTTCACTGCCTTCTGATTATCCTTACATTAACGAAGAAATGACGGCCAAGAAAATTTCCGCGCTCATTGACGACCTTATCCGGGCTTACGGCTTTGACAAAGTGGCGCCGATTCTCGATAAAATCAAAAACTTCGGCTATAAATACATCACCCAATCCGGCATCACCTGGGGAATTGATAATGTCCAGGTCCCGGCCGAAAAGAAGAATTTGGTTTTACGCGGCCGCAAGGAAGAAGAGAAAATTTTTTCGGATTGGACTTCCGGTCTTCTTTCTATTGAAGAACGCCGCGAAAAGATCATTGAGCTTTGGACAAAAATCAAAATCGAAATTGAGAAACATGTTCCAGCCGCGCTCGAAGTCAACGGTCCCACGGCCGACATGCTCCTTTCCGGCGCTCGCGGCTCGATCACCAACCTTTCCCAGATGGCCGGGATGAAAGGGCTCATCGTCAACCCAGTTGGCGATCTTATCGATTTCCCGATTATTCCTTCTTACAAAGAAGGGCTTAGCCCGCTTGAATATTTCATTACGACTCACGGCTCAAGAAAAGGTCTTGCGGATACGGCCCTCCGCACGGCGGAAGCCGGTTACCTCACTCGCCGTTTGGTTGATGTGGCTCAAGACGTCATCATCACCGAAGAGGATTGCGAAACCCCTGACGCTTGGGTTTTCCGGAAAGAAAACATCAGCGGTCTTGATATCCCGTTGTCCCGAAAGATTTTCGGCCGAATATTGGCGGCGCCGGTCAAAGCCGGCCGCAAGACGCTTTATGACGCCG
>Ga0209324_10001503_pt1 | contig 16122 bp, 4 predicted proteins | sample Rifsed19ft3_FD_184015 | JGI IMG/M metagenome (GOLD analysis project Ga0209324, IMG submission 184015) | Soil microbial communities from Rifle, Colorado, USA - sediment 19ft 3 (version 2) | ecosystem: Environmental > Terrestrial > Deep subsurface > Rock core/Sediment | place: Rifle, Colorado...
AGAAACAGAGATGGGTTGCAACCGCTCTGCTGTATAGTGAAAATCGTTTGAATAAGGTGTGTGGTTATAAATATCTTTCCCGGTTAAGAGAGGCAATACAGAAAGAAATAGGAATTGCAAAGGGCAAAGAAGAAGAAAAAGTAGTGTTGGCAGCATGATGCAGCCTAGGAGCTGCTATTGAATTTCAACTAACTTTGGGATTGACTCTTTTGTTTCCTGATAAACCATTTTGCACGCATCGTTATCCACCAGATCGTAATCTTTACTTCGAGGAACTGATATGTTTTTACAGCCCTTTTCCTTCAACTTTTCAACGACAAAAGAGCCAAGAAACCCTGCTCCTCCGGTTACGAGAATTCTTCTTGTATTCCAAAAACTCATGAAATAATAAATCCTCAATCTGAACGAATCTTACTGTTTATCCAGGTTATACCTTTTTTGCGTATTATACTTATACCTTCACCCTTAGACTTTAGACCTATTAATTCCGTATCGGAATCAATCATTATTTTGACCAGTTCTTTAAATACAATTTTTGGTTCCCACCCCAATTTTTCCTTTGCCTTTTTAGCATCTGCTAATAAAAAATCTACTTCCGTAGGCCTGAAATACTTGGGGTCTACTTCTATAAGAACTTCTCCCTCTTTTTTACAAAATGTTGGATATTGATGACGACAGTCTAAAGATTTTATTATGCCTTTTTGATGAATTCCTTTGCCTTTCCATTCTATTTCAATCCCAACATAGTTGAAAGCAAGCTCCAGGAATTCTCTAACTGTGTGACTCTCTCCGGTACCAATTATATAATCTTCGGGCCTATCTTGTTGGAGCATTAACCATTGACACATCACATACTCTGGTGCAAACCCCCAATCTCTTTTTGCTTCCAGGTTTCCAAGGAATAGTTTCTGCTGCTTTCCACCAAGTATATTTGCAATTGCTCTTGTTATTTTTCTCGTTACAAATGTTTCACCTCTTCTTGGCGATTCGTGATTGAAAAGAATTCCATTGCAAGCAAATATGTTATAGCCATCTCTATAGTTAACGGCCATCCAATAAGCATAAACTTTTGCTGCTGCATAAGGACTCCTGGGTCTGAAATGTGTTTCTTCATTTTGAGGCGCTGGAGAATCTCCAAACATTTCACTGCTGCTGGCTTGATAAAATTTGGTCTTAATACCGCTTCTTCTAATAGCCTCCAGCATTCTCGTAGTCCCCAAACCGGTAATATCTCCTGTAAATTCTGGCATATCAAAACTAACCCGCACGTGGCTTTGAGCTGCTAAATGATAGATTTCATCAGGCTGAATATTATAAATGAGATTAGTAATTTGGCCTGAATCTGAGAGGTCGCCATGGTGAAGAAAAAGTCGAACATTAGGATTATGAGGGTCTAAGTATAGATGGTCAATCCTTTCGGTATTGAAGGAACTAGAGCGACGTATAAGACCATGAACTTCATAGCCTTTTGACAGCAGGAATTCTGCAAGATAAGATCCGTCTTGGCCTGTAATGCCGGTAATCAAAGCTTTTTTCATAGCAATTCAGTTCCTATAATTTCTAAAACATTGTTGTTTTTTTGAAATTTCTTATGTCCCAACTTTGCAAATCGGAGACATATCTTACCTCGATTACGTGATATTTTCAATAGTGATACTCTTAGAAAATAAAAAAGTAATTGAGTATAGCCGATGCTAAAGAAAGTTGTCGTGAGGGGCCTTGAACCATAAGCGCTCACTCCTTGCTTGGCATAAAATTACACCTTTTCTAACGCCTTGGATACTTTTTCTATATTTTGTTGTGCCTCTTTGTAATGCGTGTCTATCAGCAATGCCCTTTCGAAACAATTCTTTGCATCGTTATACATATTCTTTTTGAAATATAACACCCCAAGATTGTTGTGTACGGAGGCATCGCTGCTGTTTAGGTTAATTGCTTTATTAAGATGGGCGATGGCATCGTCAATTTGGTTGATGCTTGAGTATACAATGGCAAGGTTATAGTGGGCGTCAAAGAATGATGGATTAACCTGCAAAGCCTTTTTGTATGCATCAATGGTCTTGTCAATTTTCCCGTCTGTTTGATAGACAAGAGCCAGTCCGCACAAGGCATCCTCATCAAGAGGATTAGTTTTCAACACCCTCGAATATATTTCGATAGCCTTGTTGATATTCCCAGATTCCATTGCCTGTTTGCCTTTTGTACAAAGGGCAGCGTTGGCATCAACCAGACTTCTATGTAATTCAAGCAATTGTTCATAGTCAACGTTGGGCCATTTTTCCTTAAATTTAGACCCATTAACGGATAAACTGTTACAATAGTTAATTTTATTCTCAATAAAAGTCTGACTTCTATAGTGATGGATAAATACGCCTTCATCCACCATGATAGCGTAACCCTTTTCCTGAACCTTTAAACACAAATCATCATCTTCATAATTACCGGTGCCGAAAGATTCATCCAGCCCGTTTACTTCCTCATAAAGTGTCTTTCGCATCAAAACTGCAAAACCGGCAACACGGTATCGGGGGGTTAACCTTCCTTTGTATGTTCTTCTTATTCCCTGTGCAAATTTATAGAACCCCTGTTCGTTAGTATAGGGAATTTCTATTACTTGCTGTCTGCCGCTGATGGAATTTGTGATAGGACCCACCATGCCAATGTTTTTATCTATCTCTAAGCTTTCTACCAGACTCTCCAGCCAGCCATCTGAGACGAGCACGTCATTATTGAGCAACATCACGTACTCCCCGCTGGCGGCCGAGACTCCTTGATTATTACCCGCGGCAAAACCCTTGTTCTCCCGATTTTCAATAAGTTTGTAATTTGAATGTCCTTTAACCAGGTTACGGAGATATTCAACGGTTCCATCCGTAGATGCGTTATCGACGAAGACGATCTCGTGTGGGTGTTTTGTGTGATTTTGGATTGAATTAACGCACTTTTGGGTATATTCCAGGGCATTCCAGGTAAGGATGATTATGGAAACTGGTTTTTGAAGAGGGGGGTGAGAAATTAATTTGTCTGTAGTATTCTCTGTCAAGAGCAGTTCTTGAAAACTTTTCCTGTATTTTTTATAAATCAATTCTCGGATCTTTGCAAATTCGTCTTGTTTACTGCTTGTTGTGGATGTCCCATCGGCTCTCCAGCTAAATTCGCACGTTAACTCTTTTATGTGATAAAAATCATATTTCTCCGCCATCCGGATCCACAGGTCCCAATCCTCAAGAACAGTCAAGGTTTCATCAAATATTCCGGCCTCATCGAAGCAGGTTCTATCGTGGACTACACAGAGTACCGGCGTAATGTTGGTTTTGTAAAAAATACCTTTCACAAAATCTATGGAATACGGAATGTCTTTTTTAATTACCTGATAGGTATCTCCCTCTTTCGTCTGATATGCCCTGTAGGCATCCGTATAAACCGCTTTATAATTCGTAGTTGTTAATACTTTTACCGCTGTTTCTATATGGTGTGGGTGGAAGATATCATCGTCATCGAGGTAGGCAATATATTGACCTGATGCATACTTGATGGCGGTATTTCTTACTGCTGCGAGGCCCTTGTTTTTGTCGTGAACTAGGTATTTGATGGACAGTTTATCTTGGAAAGTGTCTATAACACCCGATACATCTTCACCTGCATCGTTAACCACAATTGCTTCAATACGTTTGTAGGTTTGTGCCGCAATACTTTCCAGTGTTCTTTTCAAGGTATCTGGCCTGTTGTATGTGGGAACAATAACAGAAACCATAGGATCGGTTTTCAATTTTCCCGTAGAACATTGATCTAATATTAGTTTTGCCTCAAGAGCGTGTTTCTGGTCATAAAGGCTTGGATGGTTTAGGATAATTCGAGCCATTAATTCGCTATGATGCTCAAGTGCTTTTGTATACATACTCGTCTCTTTTACACGGTACATAAATAACGGTTCGGAAAACCTCTTTCCATAATATCCCTTCTCTCCACAAGAGATCCAAAAGTCCCAATCTTCATATCCCCAGACCATGTTGGGGTTATATCCACCCGCAGACTCCCAGGCTTCACGTCGATACAGTGAGCAGTAGTTAAGATGGTTTTGAAAACACAATCGTTTAAAATCATACTCTCCTGCACAAACAATTCGATTCGCACTGCCAAAATGTTTTACATCCGTATAGGCAATAGCAATTTCTGGATGTGTTTTCAACAAAGAGACCGTCTTTTGCAGCATTTCAGGATGAATTAAATCGTCTGCATCCAGCGGTAAAATGTACTTTCCTTTTGATGCCTTAATCCCTGTATTTCTTGCCTCAGCCAAACCTTTGTTTTCCTGGTTTATAAGCCGAATCTGTTTTTCTGAATACTGCATAATCAAAGAATTCGCAATCCGGGGTGTATTGTCGCCGCTTCCGTCATTGACAATAATACACTCCCAATGAGTAAGGGTTTGATTTACAACAGACCCAACGGCTTCAGGCAGGTAATGTGCTTGGTTATAACACGGGATAATAATCGATACTTCAGGCTTCATAGATTTGACTTTCTCAATTCAAGCGGCACTTCCTGGTGGCAGGCGTTGGGGGTGAAATTTACGTATTTTTCTACATCTATTCTGTATCCTTCCCCAAATTTATTCGCAAGTGTCTCGCTTGAATAACAAGTTACACTTCCAACTCTATTATCGCAAACATTTTGTACAATATTTAACGGTGCACAGAACGTAAAAGAGAATTTACCGCAAAGAAGAACAGGTCTGGTATTTACATATATTTGTTTGTTAGCCGCCATTTGGCCTTCTAAAGTGTTTGGATTTGAAAATTGTATTTGTGCAAGAAGGGGATAAATTTCCTTTACCCGATACACAGAGCTTGATACTTCCAGCGGGTAACCGAAATCATGTTCAGCGTATACCCAATCGTATTTTAAAATGTCTTTTTCAACACTTGAAAACATCGGAAGTTTTTGCGCGGTATTGAGGGCGTAGCAATAAGCGGTATTTTCACCAAGTCGCAAAGAGAATCCAATAGCGTTTTTATTCATATCAATACTTCTGGTAATGCTAGTAATATAAAAATCTCTCACGAATATGTTATCGTCTACTAAAAACAAAACATACGTGTATTTTCTTACAAGCGGCAATACCTGTTCTTTAAAGTCTTTCTCTTTAATAAATGTCACATTGCTATACTCTTTTTTCAAGGCATCATAGAGTTTGTCATGCAATGCAGTTGATGTTTTATAGATTACCGTCAAATCGGTTAATTGAGTATCCTTACAATGCATATAAAATGACCTTAACGTACCATCTAATTGCATTGCCCTGTCTTTACTGAATATGAGTCCAATTATTTGATTAGTTTTTTCTGTAGGTGATGTTTTATTCAGAATGTTATCAACTTTTTCAAGATTTTGTTGTGCCTCTTTATAGTTAACGTTTATTAATAATGCTATTCCAAAATATGTCTTTGCATCCAAGTACATCCCTTTTTTGAAATACAAGACGCCAAGGTTGTTATAGACAGAAGCATCTCCGCTGCGCAAACGAATTGCCTTTTCAAAATAAATTATAGCATTATCTGGTTGATTTACTTTTGCATATGCAATGGCAAGACTATCGTATGCATCATAAAATAATGGGTTACTCTCAATGGCTTTTTTATAGTTGTTAATAGCCTCGTTATATGCGCCATTTTGGAAAAATACTTCTGCCTTGTTAAAGAGCGCAGATGATAAATCTGCGATAATTGATTCATTATTGTTATTCTGAACTTGATTACTCTCTGAAAAGCTCTTTGTGTCTTGTGTGTATGTATTCTTGGAAGAAATATTTCGCTTCTCTCGTAAAAGTCTTAGATACAATTCTTCATACTTGTCTACGATAGACTCCCAGGTAAGTTTCTCTTTCCATTCACGATAGCCTTCATTTACAAGTTGTATTCGAAGACTTTCATTATCCAAAATATTGTTTGCACGACTTGCCATATCTTCAGGCGCACAGACGATGCCGCCTTTCCACTCACGGACATTCCCACAATCTGTAGAAACAAAAGGTGTTTTAGAGGCCTTGGCTTCAATAATCACAAGTGGTGATGCTTCAATATGAGAACCAAACAAAAATATATCTGCCTCATGATAAGCAGCAAGGGTGTCTTCACGCGGAATATCCATGAAAAATTGTACGTTCATACCAGCGGCCTGTGCTTTCAAATTTGATAATTGAGCGCCTTCCTTTCCAATAAAAACCATGGTAAAATCAGACCTATTCATTTTTTTTACACACTCAATAACTCTTTCCTGCCCCTTCCCTTCATAAAAATTTGCTACACATAATCCCCAAAAAGGTGTTCTGATATTGTATTTTTCCCTAAAGTTTGTCAGTGGTAGTCGTAGAAATTCTTCTTCATCAACACCATTGGGAATTACCATGCTGTTTGTAAATCCATGATTTTTGGCATATTCATAGTCTTGATACAATGCAGAGTGATAAATTGCCGCATCGTACTGTGGAACAATCGTTGGAATTATGCGATTAAAGTAATCTGCAAATTGTGGCCAACAGATTGTACGGCTGTTTGAGAGTGCGGAGTAGCCACATGGTGCAATGACATTGACCATATTATTTCGCATTGGCAAAGCCTCAAATGCTAAATCAGTTGCCCATTGCTGAGCAGCATAGTTCATCATCACATCCGCTGGGTGATGACGCACGAAATCCTTGTAATGCTCAATACCCTGGCCAAAAATTCCATTTCCAAGTGAACCTTTAACGGAAAATCCTTCAATCTGAACACCATTAAGTTCGTGAAACATGCGATTATCGAGTTTTGTTGTGGCGACTGTGACGCGGTGTCCTCGTTTTGCAAGTCTCTCCGATATTTGCTGAACAACAATTTCCGCTCCTCCTGTATGGGGGGAATAGAATTCAACGGTATGAAGAATGGAAAGAGACTTATTTAACTGTTGAAATTTCGTTTTACCATTTAAATTATCACAACCTGGTTTATCGGGTTGTCCTGTATCGTGTTCTTTAAAGTTCTGTTGTTTATAGTTCTTGCGGATTTTTTCAGCAAGTATTTGTTGTGTTTTTGCCCGCGTGCTTCCAACGCTTGCCGGGTGTAGCCGGATACTATGCAATACCTCAGGAATATTTGCCAGTTCAAAACCCGCTATTAATGCACGCGCAAAGAAGTCGTAATCATCTACACTGCGATATTCTTCACGATAGCATCCTGTTTTTTCAAATACTTCCCTTCTGATTAAGGAGGCACTGTTAATCATAGAATTTACTTCGCCGAATGTTTCACGAATGCGTTCCGGATGCCATTCAAGCGTAGGTTGGCCTTTACAATTGCCTTTGTCATCAAAGTACTCTGCAAAGCATCCCACAATTGCCACCGCAGGGTTTGTTTCTAAGTATTCGATCAATCTCTTCAATTTAGTAGGTAGTGAGATATCGTCGCTGTCGTGATTGAGTAAATATTTTGAATTGGGGTTAGTGTATTTTATTGCCTCATTTCGTGTTATAACTTCACCATTATGTGGCAAGGGTAAAACTTTAATTCTTTTATCACGGTTCTCGTAAACCCTGGCAATTTCAAGCGATTTGTCGATAGAACCGTCGTCAGCGATAATTATTTCGAAGTCCTGAAAGGTCTGTGCAAGTATCGAGTCAAGGGTTTCGGCGAGATATTTCTCACTATTATATACAGGTATGAAAATGGAAACTTTTGGTGTTATAACATCGTGCAGTCCGGTGAAAGCGCTATCAAAATTATGACACCACACCCGCCATGTTTGCTCTTCACTTGGTGTTTCATCAATCATACTATCGCGTAATAGATCTTTCGCATTTTGTTGCAATTCTGCTAAATTAATTGCTCGCTGTTTTTTCGCATAAACTACGATGTTGCGAGTCATCTTCCATTCCGTAAATTCAAATCGTATATCGCAAAATCCAAGCTTGCTTAACACACATTGATATTTTTCTTTATACCAACAATCTTTATGTACTGCCCATTCTGCCTCATGAGATCCAACGATATGTCTTAGAACCCCTTGTTTTTGTTTATACGAATATTGCGGAGATTCTATGAGTACCAAACTTGCCTCAAAATCAGGTGTTTCTATGAGAAGACTTCCTCCGATTTTCAGACACTGATTCCATCTGCATAGTAATGCAAGTGCTGTTGGGCGGTCAAAATGTTCAAAAACATGATGCAAACGAATTTCATCAACAGTTTGATCCGGAAACTGCAGAGCGGTAATGTCGGCAAACACGTCCGCAGCCGACTTTGTTTGTACAGTATGTTCAATTGACGGGTAATCAATATTTACATATCCACTCAAATGCCTTTCACCACAGCCAAGGTGTAGCCTTAGCGGCTGGCCATCAAACCAAACGCCAGTCACTCGAAGCTGATCAAGAGTATTTGTGTCGTGTTTATGCGTTTTGATTTGCGTTGTTTGTGATGGCTCAGTAGATATAAATGTACTCTTTATGTCCAATTCATTTCTAAGGCTCGTTTCGAGGAACAAACGTCTCGGCTCTGGTGTTTTATTGGTAGAAACAAAATGCTTCCATTTTCGTAAATACAATTCAATATCTTGTTTACTATTATTAAGGTTTGATTTTTTCTGACTATCGAGAATATTATTGTGAATAACCAGACATTGTGGTAACGGAATAAGTTTTTTGCCCCTTTCGTATAATTTGTAACATAGATCACCATCTGCACAGTAAAATTTGTACACTTCATCTAATCCATTCACTTCACAAAAGGATTCCCTTCTTAGTAACCCATAATTCATTAATAATTTCTGGCCGTAGGTAAAATCTATACCAAACGTATCCCAGCCTGGATCAGCTACAGCATTTTTATAGAAGAAAATCCCACCAGCAACATTGGAATCTTGTTTATTTAGCAACTCTATGGCATGAGAAATACAACCGTCAACAAAGAGAATGTCATCACTTGCATACATGGCCCATTTGCCCTGGGCCTTGGAAAAAGCAAAATTGTATAATTGAGGCCATGAGTGTTTCCCTTCACCAAAATATTCTAATTCGTTATAAATCTGGTTTATTCCATGCTTACGCAGGACTTCCAAAGTGTTATCAGAAGATCCACCCTCAACAACAATTACTTCATAGATTACACCTTGTGCGGAGCTTTTTAGACTTGTAAGCATTTCATCAAGAAGTTTAGCACGATTTTTTGTTGCAACGACAATACTAACGGCAATTTTAACAGAAGATTCATTTCCTATGGCAGTGGAGTATGATGTTCGATTACGATTTATGCATACAATATTTTCAAGTGCAATTTCATTTGTACTATCTATATTTAATACCTTTTCCAAAAGGCTTCTGGCTGGAATAAAATTCTTTTCGATAATTTCGATAACGGCAAGGTTATTTAACGCGTCAACATGTTTATTATCAATTTCAAGAATCTTCTTTAATATCTCACGTGCTTCTGAGTACTGCTTTTGTTCAATTATTTTTTCTGCGCCTAAAACTGATTTATATAAAATAAGCCTTTTTTCTAATAACTGAATGTTTTTGAGTGCAGTATCATTAGCAGTATCGTGTTCTAACACTCTTTGTAATAGTTCTGCTGCCTTTTCCCAGTTCTTTTCAAATATTTCAATCTCTGCAAGATTATTCAGTGCATCCGTGTTGGCCGGCCATTTATTTAAGAGATTATTAAGAATCTCCCTTGCCTCACTTCTCTTACCTTCTTGAGATTTTAAATTTGCACAAAGATTAAGCAGTTCGGGTGAGTTTAAATATTCATCAGTGAATTCAGGTACGGCCTGAGTGACTATTTGTAATGCCTTTTTTGTCAAGGCGTAATTACCTAACTTTTCTGCCGATTGAGCAAGATACCAAAATACACGCCAATGATTACATCCGAATTTTGTTGCCGATGCAAGTTCAGTGACTGCTTCCGCATGGTTTCCTTTCTGCTGTAAGATCAAGCCTGACCATAGTCTGAGAAAGCCATCATTCTGGTAAACATTTTTATAATTAAGAATTCCTCCTGCCCCTTCACCACTGAGTAAAGGATGTGATGATGCAATGCTCTTTTCGGCTTCGAATAGTTCATGAATATTTTGTGAGTGCATGCTTGTGATATAATCCTGTGCATAATTGCCGAGTGCTTCGATAAACTTATCTGCTCCGGAAATAGACTTTTGTTTTTCGTTTATGTTATTTATATGAATAACTTGATTCTGTAACATTAAATCTCCATTACTATTCCAGTTTCTTTTCTTTTTAGGGAGCAGCATCATTTTTTCGTAAACGCAATTAAGTTTTTTTGCAGCATTTTCAGCGCCAAAGATTTCTTTTGCATATTCCAGGGCATTTCGTCCTAACCGTGTGCGTTCTTCAGGATGATGAAACAAATATTCTATTGCCTTCTTATATTCCGATTCGCTGTGAATTACCAAACCTGTTTCTTCGTGTTTAACAAGTTGTTTTATTCCTCCATAGGGAAATACTACCGGTGGTATACCTGCATACATAACTTCCTGCAAAGTCAGCTCCGCGGCAGCATAAGTACCTTCACACAAGGGATAACCGTAAATGTCTAATATTTCTATAACCGATTTTATATTATTTATATATCCTCGAAAATCAAATCGCTCTTCTACACCAAGATTCATAGCTTGATTTCTTAATTGATCTTGGATGCCACCGCCACAAACGATGAACTTCACATCAGGAACATCGACTGAAGCACTCATCCGGATGTAATCTTTGTGCATTTTAACAAAATCTACGGTACCGACATAACCAACATTAAAGTGGTTGTGCGGACGTAATTTTATTCCTTTTAGACGTTCAAAATCGGCAGCGTCATAAACCATCTCTACACAGTGTTGTTTTTTCTCATGAGGTATATCCCTGAAAATGGGTAATTCATTATAGGTAAATGGATTACAGGGAATATTCATATCTGCAAAGTTAACGAGTTGGGGGGTTATAATTTGGGGGGGGCCATTACCTGCGACATGATACCATATCATGAGACGCATTGGAGGTAATTCAGAACGCAACAGTTCATAAATTTCCGGGTTATTCCACCAGTTAAAGTGTACGATGTCTGCTTTTTCTATTTCATTAAAAAGTGTATGCTTGTCAGGGGCACTGAGCATAGACATCCCGGCTTCTTTTGCCAGTTCAATAGCATCTGGCTGTGCCGGAAGCAGGGAGACGACACTATGTCTGAAGTTGCCAAATCGTGATGAGTATTTTGATGTGGCAATCATTGAGCGAGCAGCGCCACCAAGGCTAAGGCCTTGTATTATATGTAAAATATTTGACATTACGTATTTTCCTCATAGTCTTTATTTGAAGTCTCGTAAGTTATCCTGTTTCTGTATTTATGGGTTTCCTGTAAACCCTTATCGTTGAAAAAACACCTGGAATAATTGGCAAATGAGCTTGCGTTTGCGTTGGGTCTGTAGGATAAAGCAATGGAATATGTATTACCTCACAATGATAGGTATTTTCCATCAACTCCTGGCATGCTTGACGTATACCAGGCTCTTTCCCCCCGTGTTGAAAAAGGATTGATTCTCTATTTTTATCATCAAGGGGGGGAAGATAATCGTGAAAAATCATCATCCCGCCAGGGGCTAGGAGTGGAAAATAACAAAGTATATCCTGTTTTACTCCTTCATAGGTATGATCACCGTCAATAAAGATCATTTTGGCAGAATTACCATTTTTTTCAAATAATTGCTGTAAATATGGAGCCGCTTGTTGGGATGCTGTGGATAAATGAATTACTTCTCCACCAATTACTTTCAAGACATCATTCAGTTGGGCCTGTCCGCCTGGCTCAATTGCAAATCCTTGTAATAACGGTGTAATTTTTTTTAGTGCCATATAAATCAGAAAGAGTGAAGCTCCTGCGTAGGAACCCACCTCAACAAAACGCAGAGGAGATGATTTGTGGGATAAATAATTTCTTATAGCATAATATAATTGAAAACGTTCATTAATAGACATTTGGCTTAATAATCCCTTCGGGGCAGGATCATCATTATGAAATTCATCAATAATCTTTGACGCCACTACCGTGTTAACAGGAAATTTGTCAGGCTTTTGAAACCAGACACCAGTTCCATCTATTTTACTGAGCTCGAACTTTACATTCCGAATTGTTTCATATTCATGAATAGCTTTTTTACAACCTTCCCAGTAGCCATAATCATCTATTTGTATCAGGCCATAATTAACAACACGATCGTACAAGTTGTGTAAAATTACTTTTGTTGATTCATACCAATCACCGTCCATATGCAAGAACGCAATCATACCGGCAGTATCACGCATTTTGGGTAATGTGTCGCGAAAATCACCCTTGACCGTCTTTAAAATATCTGAAACCCCCAATTTTGCACAAATGTTTTTGACGCTATCTTCTGGAGCAGCACAGGTTCCTGCTCCCCACCCAGTTGCATTAGCCGCTTGTCCATTATGCTGATCGTACTCAGTAGGAAATGGCATACCATCGAAACAATCGAAGGCATATAACCAGCGAGGTTGTTTGCTGTATTTTTTTATGACATACGCAAGTAATGCTGCGGAACCTCCTGCCGCTACACCACATTCAACGAAGTTTCCGGGTATATTTTGTTCACACACCCTCTTTGTCAGAGAAAAGAGAGAGAACAATCGTTCCTCACTTAACATCGTATAAGGGCGAATAACCTGGAGTAATGTATTGAATTCATTATCAATACACGGCATAGTGGATGTTTGAGGGTATTGATGAATAATTTGCGTCAAAAGATTATTTGCCTCTGAATTGTTGGGAAAATAACGAAGTTCTTCCTGTAATGCCTCTCTTGCAGAATGATGCTGGCCCAGTTTTATGAAGCACGCTGCCCTAAGGTAATCAATTCCTGGGGTTGGTAATTTTAATGATTTTGCTCGATTAAGAAATTCAAACGCAGTTTCAAAATGTCCTGCTTTTATTTCTTTTACAGCGTTTTGAATGCAGGCGGTGATGTCATTTCTATTTACGGTATCTTTCATTGTATGATGCTGATTACTGACTGAAGTTGAAGAAATATATTTGTGTATAATATTATCCAGTTCTTTTGCCCTGTTTTGGATAGAATATTCTTTTAAACAGCGTTTCTGTCCTTTCCGTGCAATTTCTTCACGTTTGTCTGGATGAGCAAGATAATATAAAATCTTATCAATGAGTTCTTTTTCATCTTTAAAAGTTTCTATTTCTATTCCGGGTTCAAAAAATTGTTTCAGGTTTTCATGATACTCTGTCAAAAGGAACGTGCCGCTGCCGGTAACTTCAAAGATACGCATATTGGCGGTTTCTTTGTTGGCCAGATCTGTTGTTGTCCGAAGTGCAGAATTCTGTATTTGCAAAATACCTCTTGCATCCAGTGCTATTTTACCGGTGCGAAGGGCACGATGCATTGCAATACCAAATTGTCCTTCACGATGGTATTGCGCCACCTCCGGCGGGATACTATCTGTTTGACCACTCAGATAAAAAGCACAGGAAAATTCCTTTCCAGGCTGGGAAGCAGCCCTGGCAACTGTTTGCAGGTATTTGTTACGACGGGGATGCTGTGTTAATGTCCATTGACCGGAGAATACAACATCATATTGAGGTGTTACCTCGTTAATGATTTCGTTTATCCATGTTGGAAATCCGGGGAAAAAGTGTTCTGTTGATCTTGCACCGAGTTTAAGCGCCATACTTCGTAAAGCAGAAAGATTGGATAATATCACGTCAAATTCTGACCAATCAGTGCCTTCTGGTATGTTGGCAGCACGCCATCCTAAAACCAGCTTTGGTTTCCATGATAACGAACTTATAAAATGGCTATCAAACGTTATGGGATCGGTAAGGTACAAAATGTCTGGTTTTAACGTGTTGATCTGGTTTCGTGTTATTTCTCGTGTCCAATCATGGGTCTTATCGATTGACATATTATTTTCACGCAACCACTGTTCCTGGGCATATTGATTATTGGCAATAATAAGTTGAGAATCATAACCAAATTCACCCATATAAGGGGCAACCATATGAATTGCACTGAAGCCGTCATAGACTAAATAATTAATTTGCTCTTTAAATGAAGTGTGAGCAAGGCCAGGATGTATATTGTATAGATTTACCAGATAATTTTGATAGAAGGTATGTACCTGTAAAAACTTTAATGACGCAGTCTCTGGCTTTTTGAAAAAATTGGCTGATAATGTTTTACATTTTAAAGTAGGAAATATATGGTTTTGTTTGTTGATACGGGTGTCTTCTTTAATTTCAGAAATTACTTTAAATATTTCCTCATCCTTTGGAAAATGTACTGTGAGTGTATCGCAAACTTTATTTGCTTCGCTTGCGCTTCCAAGTTTTGCTAATATCTTAGCAAGGTTTATCCCAGCACATTTATCGTTATTATCGAGTGCATATGCTGTTTCAAACTGCTTTTTTGCCTCCAATAGCTTACCACATCGGTAATTTATAACGCCGAGCAAATTAGATACATCAGAACTCTTTCCATATTGGGTAATCAAAAGGTTGCATAACTGTTCAGCCTCATCATGATAATTTGCCTTTATAAGTTTTTCTGCAAAAGGTAAAAGAGTATCCATATCTTTATGTGGTTGGTTTACTAAGGCATAAATTTCAGAAAGCAAATCGGCTTTTTTACCATTGCCTTCTGCTATAGAGGATGTTTCTTCTGAAACACTCGGTTTTATTGATGATTTTTTGTTATGACTTGCAGAAAGCCTTCTTACTTCATATTCAAACTTTTCAGTCCAGAGGAACATGGTATTTACCAAAGGAGCCTTCAAATAAATCAAAGCGGAGAATGCCTTCTCGCGCTTTGTCTCAGGATTGCAATGCATGTCCATAAGGATATTACATTGTAATGCCTCAGATTCATCCGGTGTGTATTCTGTAAAAATCAGGCGGTTGTTAACTGCTTCCACCCACCACCTATGGTTAGACGTCTTTGCACTATTCAGAAATATGTCTTTCACCTTTGCAGGTGTTTCAAGGTATCCTCTCTTGGCAATCCTCATAAGTTCCCTGCAAGCTATTTCGGGATTATGAACGTGTTCCAGTACATGAGAACAATAAACAAAATCAAACTCCTTATCCGGAAAAGGCATATCTTCCACATTGCATTCGTAAACCGGCTTGCCATGGATGTGCTTAAAAGGCTTTCCGGCCCTTCCATAGGTGTTGTTGTTAAAAGTAACATCCGATAAGTGAGTAGCAAGAGGAAATGGAAGATGTCCACTGCCAATATCCAGCACTTTATCTGTGGGTATAATGCCAAGGTTGTAATGGCGCGCCTGATAAAGATTATAACGATCTTTATGTGGCAAAAGTTGATAACAATCATATAGCTCCGCTAATACATCAATTGCCTGGACAGGATAGGCGATAAGCAATTGTTCGTAGATATCGATAGCCTCAAGAAAATTACCACTTTGGAATTTCTCTCTGGCAACTATTACATCCTGTTGTAAGTCACACAAATCTATTTTGAATTTTACACGTTTGCCGTATTTAACAGTATTCATGTGAAATATTTCTTCCTTCCATTAGCCCAGATACCGCAGTTTGTCATTGGTAAACATGCGTTGTAGCAAGGAGTCCGCAAAGAATTTGACACCCCAGTCAGGTATTTTATAAGCGCAATAACCACCGCCAATCGGGTAAGACCCCGGCAATCCGCCATAAACATTTTTATCAGAAACACCATCCAGTAGATGTAATTGTTTTATATCATCCAAAAGAAAATCTGCAACAGGTACTAGCTGAGGGTTATTGGTATATCCCGCCAGTTTTCGCAAAAAATACTCAATCTGTGCATTTCCTGTTACGCACGACCAATTGTCATTACTATGCCAATTACAGTCAAAAGTGCCTGGAAGAGTTACATAATTGCTGCCTTTGTCCATTGCTTTTGCCTTCAAATAGAACTCAGCAATGCCTTTGGCGGCATTTTGTAAAATGGTTAATACTTTCCGACGATCAAAATGAGCATTGTCAAGTAAGTAAATTTCCATAAGGCCCACCAATACATAACCAATAAGATGAGTCCACGGTTTGTTAGGATCTGATAAGCTGTTGT